>Ga0209718_1001488_pt1 | contig 26292 bp, 11 predicted proteins | sample AD_JPNAS1_MetaG_FD_184420 | JGI IMG/M metagenome (GOLD analysis project Ga0209718, IMG submission 184420) | Active sludge microbial communities of municipal wastewater-treating anaerobic digesters from Japan - AD_JPNAS1_MetaG (SPAdes) (version 2) | ecosystem: Engineered > Bioreactor > Anaerobic... | reverse complement strand
CAGCCTGAAAAAAATCCAGCAACCCGAAGGCTACTGGACGCGCAGCCTGCTCGATCCCGAACATGCACCGGGCCCCGAAACCAGTGGCACGGCTTTCTTTACCTATGCGTATTTCTGGGGCATCAACAAGGGCATCCTCAACGAAAAGGAATACCTGCCCACGGCCGCCAAAGCCTGGTCATACCTCAGCAAAACGGCTTTGCAGGAAGACTTCAGTATAGGCTACGTGCAACCCATTGGAGAGAGAGCCATACCGGGACAAACGGTAGATGCCCGGTCAACAGCCAATTTCGGCGTTGGAGCCTTTTTGCTCGCAGCCTGCGAACTGGCTCGTTACCTCGATTAATTTCCTGCCCGGTCGGGCAGACAACATGAATCAATGCACAAGAAAATCAATGCGCAAGAATCTTGAAGACCTCGGCGCCTTGGGGCTGACGTACTCTGACCATATAAATACCCTTGTCGAGTTCTAATTCTCCTTCGTCCATGCCGGCCTGAGTTTTTGCCACCAACTGTCCGGTCAGCGTGAAGACTTCCACTGTGCTGTTTTCGGGCAGACGATAGTGCAACAATCCTTCGCGGTAAAACAAATCGGCTTTCGCGACGCTTGCTTCGGGCAAGGCGGTCTGCACCTGGTCGGCAATCAGAATCCAGCGTTGAGTATCACGCACTCCGTCCACATCGAAACGATTACCCACCTTAGTACTTTCGTTGATTACTTCCAAACGGAAAGCCCTTTCGTCGAGCACCGTATCGAGCATAACCGGATGATCGTTCTCTATGGTGATGTAGCGCACAGGCACCTCGCCCGAAAAGTCCACTTCGACCGATTTCAGGCTCAGTTGCTGATTGATGTTTTCGGGGTCTTTTGGCAGCATCTTGGTGTTGTTCTGGGCTTGAGCCGTGGAGGTCTCACTTCCGATCCACTTTTGTATGGTCAGACATTTATCGGCACCTAAGTTGTATAGGTAATAACGTTTCGCTCCCTCTTCCTGAGATTCGACAACCTGCAGTTTCCATTTCTGCCTTTGATCGTCCTCCCGCAGGTTCACCAAATGCACATTGTTGGTGACATAGGCCTTGAGGCGAACGTCCATTTTAGCAGGCTTGATAGTGTAAACCAGAGAAGTGTCGGGATCAAAACGCCCCTGTCCTTGAATGATTCTATCGAATTGAACAGTTTCCTCCTCGTCCATCAGGATCCAGCGCCGCGTGGAACTGGCGTCGTCCAAAGTGGCATCGTGGGAATAAATGGTTTTAGCGGCAGCGCGCAAGCTTTGGGATGAGCCTCCCCTGGGATTGATGATCCAAAAACCGGATAAATTCATCCAGGCTCGTTCGTCCCCGCTCATAACATCGTTGCGATTGCGGATAAGCTGAACGCGCAGTTTTTCTACAACAGCCTGAGTGCTGTCCATGAGTGTAAAGCCGTTGTAGGCCTGAGCGGCATTCAGACCAATATGTTTGCCTGTTGCGGCATTGCGGATAAAATAATACTGTGTGGCCGGATCGAAGTGGAAATACCAGGCAGCCCGGTCGTCTGCCAGGGCCTGGGCTGAAGTCATCGTTTCGAGCCTTAGCGAATTGTTTGTGCCGGCCACCAGAAACATTGAATCGCGTCCCTGTTCCACAGCTTCGCTTTTGATGTAGTATTTTTTGCCGGCTTTGGCGGCAAAGGTTTCGGCGGGAGTGGCAAAACCACCCGAAGGAGGCAAGCCGTCTTCGCCCATGGCCTGTACCAGCATGGTGTTGATGATGTAGGTCATCTCGTTACGGTCGTCCTCGTGGGCTCCGTTGATGCCGTAAGGCCAGAAATGCGTGTTGTCGCCTCTGATGTAAGCCTTGGGGTCTCCGGTCATCAACTGCAAAACCCGATTGGCTCTTCTACCCTGATACACTCCGTTTTTCAAAAGCAACCCTGCCCAACTGCCGTGGGTGCCCACCCCTATGCAATGCGCCATTTCGTGCAGAGCAGTACCCACCTGCTGATAGCTGGCGTTTGAACCGAAACGAATCCAACCGTCGTAGTTGGCATCGGCAGTCGGCACCCCTGAAGTATAGTTAAACCAAAGGTGTTTATTGGAGATCGAAGTCAGGTTGTTGTAATAGGCCACCGATCTATCGGCCGAGGCTTTGATGCGATTGTAATGATCGATGTCTTCGGCAGCGGGCTGATTGACCGTGTAGGTTACCCTACCCTTGGGAATGGTGGTAAATGTTTCGTTTTTACCGTAAAAAACCCGGTTGTCGGAGGTTTTAGCATAGGCCCTGATGTAAAGCCTGCTGGCAGGAGGCAAATTATCGAGCCGGCAACGATACGACAACGCGGTAGCCGTAACTGTATTATCTTCTATCCCAGGATTGGGCGAAGTCGCCCAGCAAATGCCTTTTTCCGTCACAGTGTTTCCCCGGGGATCGACCGTGCCAAAGGCAAAGGCCAACGTGGCACCTCGCACCACCTCGGGGTTGGTCGTTACCACGGGATCGGCTGCGTACAGTCCTAAAGACTGTAAAAGTAAGGCCGCTATTAATATTAAACTCTTTTTCATAATCATCAACTTCTTAAAAATCATCGGATAAACTTACTGAAAGCATTGCCCACCCGCAACAGGTAACAGCCACGGGGCAATGTGGAAACATCGAGCTGATTCCCCAGACCGGCAGAGGTTTGCAAGACCACCCTGCCCCAGGCGTCCAATATCTCCACTGCTTGGTTGCCGGGACTTTGCGTTTCGAAAAACAATATACCGTTGTGTATGGCCAAACGCAGTCCGGACTCTTCCCTTTCTGTCATATTCAGACCTGAAGGCTCGGGATTGTCGATAACCAGCCAGCCGGCCCCCTCTTTTTGTACGGCAACACTCTGGCTGCCTTCGGTTTGTTTAAAAACAGTAGCTGTGGTGGAACTGAGCGTATGCCTGCGAACAACGGCGGCACGCTCATCGTTGGCGGTTTGCATGAAAGCAAAAAACAAGGGATTGGTCAATCTTTTCCCCCACTTGATGGTAGCCACCTGCCAGGAACTGCTCGACGTTCCCAATGCCGTGGAGGCGGTAGAACCCACCACTATATCGCGGCCGTTGAGTTTACCTTGGCCGGGCGAAACGGCCAGCCAGTTGATGGCCTCGGCCACGGTATTATACGTTTGAGCCAATTCTTTGGCGATTTTGGCCTGGAATCCTTCTTTGGTTACGTTGCGGATACGGATGGCAGTAGAGGTTGAATTGACGGAAGTAATCTGTTGGGCAAAGACCACGGGCACCGTTTCGAAAGCTTCGGGAAAACTGATGTTGATCCAGTTGCCGCCTACTGCGCTCTTGCCGGCTATGGCTTTGAGGCCTCCCCAATCGTGTACACCTTTGGAAACGAACAAGAAAGGAAGCGATTCGGCGTTGCTGATGGTTTGAGAGCTGGCGTATTCGTAGGGAAATAACTTAAAATCAACCTTTTTCGTGGTCAGATTTCGGGCTCTGGGCGCAAATGCCACCAGGTTGCGGAACGAAGCGGCACCTAAGATCATAGCCGGTTCGGCAGCGTGTTCCTGCCCGAAAAACAAAGGATTCCACTCGGTATTTGCAATGGCCAGCTCACCCAGTTGCACGGAGTCGGCGGGGGTCGTATGATACGATACCGCTTTGGTATAATTGGAATACACGCCGTTTTTGCTTACTGTTCTCATCCTGAACGAAGTAGAACCGGCCCGGGTATAATCCACCGGATAATTCAACACCGTCAGGCTGAGATCGGTCACCGAATCAATCTGTTCAAAATCTTCGGAACCTACACTCTTTTCCACCAGGTAGGCGGCTGCCAAAGTGCCGTTGGGATTGCTTCCCAAACGCAGGTTATAGCTTTTGAAATCGGAGGCTATCATACCCGAAATCAGATTGGGCGCCTTGATTATCCAAGGCAGAGGCTCAAACTCTTTGGCAGGATTGTAGGCCATTTTAGCTTTGAAATTACGCATCATTCTTCCGGCCGGTGTCAGGCGGTTGCCGTTATCGGGATCCAACATGTAGCGTTTGTATTCCACCGCGTTGTACACAGCGTGACGCTCTACGAAGGAGCAGGTATCGAGCATATTAAAGAAGGCGGTCATATCCCTCAGTTGTTTAGCCTGCTGGTCCGACACGTTCGGAGGCCAGGTTTCGTTGGTCCAGTTGGCTCCGTTGTTCCATTCGGTGATCCAAATCGGCCGGCCGGTACGGTCGTGCACTCCCTTAACGAAAGAGTACAAATTCCAGGGTGACTGGCCGCCCCTGTAAAAATGTACTGCGACAAAATCGACCCTATAATTGAGTGCATCGCATTTGTCCATGAACTCGTACAAATAATTCAAGCCTCCGTCGGTAGTCGCCAGGGAGCCCAGTCTCAGGCCCGATTTCATCAATTTGGGCCACATGGCCACCGTCTCATCCACGGTCATGGGGCCATCGTCGTTGGGGTTGTCGGGTTCGTTGAAACCCAAAACATGAGTGGAATATCTTCGCGACTCTATCACACTGAAAGCCTGCCAACCGGCATTATGTCTCATGGGAACGTATTCGGCGTCCATATAATTATCCATCCCGTTGGCATCCCAATCGTAGTACCAGGTGGCCTGCACCGAATCGAGACGGGCGGCGCTGGGACCCCAGCACCAGCCTTTCTGCGAAGGCCATCTCCATTGGAAAACCCTGATATAGGCCACGTTCCGATCGAGCTCAACCTGCAACTGGGGAATTTCGAGGTCTTCGCTGTCGGCAATGAAAACCCGGCTAAAACCGGTTCCGTCGGCTGAGGTGGCCAGCGTAGCCATATAGCCTTTTTTGAGTTTAAATGAACGGATGGCCCCTGTCATAGCTCCCAAGTCCGTATGGTAAGTAAGAATACCGTAAGTTGCCGAACCGCCTCCGAAATTGGGTTCGGTAAAGGCTTCGAGGGGTCGGTAAAAGCTGTTTTGCGGAATCACCACACAACCGTGCCGGTAAATCTCCGCGCGGCAATTCGAACGATGCGCCAGAGAGGTCAGTTCGCTGCCCAGTTTAATGCTCTTTAAATAAGAAGAAATGACTTTGGTCGGTCGCACTTCGAGCAAATAGACCCAGGCCTCCGGTCCTTCGAGAATAATCAGGGCATTATTTCGTATGGGATTAGCGTCTGTCAAACGAAGTTCAACCCCCTCGGCCACCTCTATGGTGTCGCGGGACACAAAGGCCAGTTGCGTATCTCTGCTTATACGTTGCCTGGCTGCCTGCAACTGAAAAAGGCTTGCCAGCAACAAAAGTAAACTCAGAATGCGTATTTTTTTCATACATCTCCGTTTTGAAACAAAAAACAAATATACCTAAAATCCACTGATAAATTCACACTGGTATGACAAAGCTAATCATGTCCTTGCGCAAAAAGGTTTAATAATCATTCAAATAGGTAAAAACTAAGGGCGAAATGAACTCTTTTCATGCACTTTGAAAGTGATTCTGAGCTTTTTAACTTAAAGTGAACATTTTTACCTCAAGTCTCCCGCGAGCCTACAAAAGTCTAAACAGACCTGAACGATTATGAGGCCATATCTGAATGTTTTTTAGACCCGAACTTGGTTTTTCTCTCGTTCTTTTGTACATTTCTCGGCAAAAATTAAAATCAAGTCTAAATCAAACCAACTATTTCAAATCAAATCGAATCAAATCAAATCTAACCAACATTCTTTAAACACGTACGCATATGAAAAAACTCTACTTATTTATGGGTGGCCTGTTATTGGCCGCGAGTATGAATCTGAGCCAGGCTCAAAAACCCATGACCGAAGTTAAAATCGGTGATCTGATTTACATTTCACACACCAGTACGGGCAGGGTCTGGAGCGGAATCAACGAAAGTTCCAACATTCAGATACGCGATCCGAAAATAGCCTTTACGGATACCGCTCAAATCTGGGAAATTGTCCCTGCTCAGGTAAAAGGCACCGACTCTACGCTGAACGATGCCGATTTTTACTATCTGCAGGAAAAAACCGGTCTGCAACGCTTTGCTGCCTCCGACGGAGGCTGGAATTCGAGGGTCAATTCCGCTGTAGGCGTTATAGCCGATACGACGAGATATTACTGGACTTTTAGACGGTCCGCCACTCTCGAAAATGTATTTCACATTGCCAATGGTAATTACTTTTCTATCGATTCTGCTACCTGGACCGTAAAATCGGTGAGCAGATACATGGGTACCGACGGAACCGGCAATGGAAGCAGCCTTTATACCGATAAGGCTTCGAGCAATGCCGGAGCTCCTTATTACATTTACGACGCCAGAACTTATGCCAAGTTCGTTGTTGCCAAAGCTATAAGCGATGCGGAAAAATTGATTCAACTGCTCAACGCCAACGATCTTTCGGCCTATGGAGATACGCTTCAAACAGCTTTGGATGCCGTCAAACTCATCGATACCACCAAAACTTACGATCAGTACACCCAGGCCGATCAGGGCAAGCTCGATGAAATGCAAGCTGTCGGCGCCATTCAGGCCATAGCCAACGTCAAAACCTGGCTAAATGCAGTGACAGCTCTGCAGAACAAAATCACCGAAGCCGAAGGAAAGGCAGCGCTCGATCCCAAGTATCCCGCCGGCATTGCCGACTCGCTGAATATGGCCATTACCGATGCCAGAGCCTATGGCGACACCGTTACCTACCGGGGATCAACAGTAGCTGAAATTCAGGCAGAACAAACTGTTTTGCAAGGATTTATAAACCGTTTGGCCGACAAATTGAAAATGGTGGATAAACTGATCGCCAAAATTGACGAAGCCAAAGCTGTAGATCAAGGTGCCGCCCCCTATCCCGAACAAAGCAAGACCGACTTCAACGCCGCCATTGCAACGGCAGAAAGCTATCTGGCCAATATTACAAGCACCACAGCCACAGCCGATATTGAACAAGCCACCGCTACGTTGAACCTGCAGATGTACGCACTGCTGATTTCGGTGGCCACCGAAGAAAACCCCATCGAAGTAACAGATTTAATTTCTGACCCCTCCTTCGAAGAATCCAGTGGCTATACCCTAAGTGCCAAATGGAAAGATGGCAGTGTGGTGGCCAGCGGCGACCGCAGGGTAAACAGCTCCATTGTGGTAACCGACGGCAATCAGTGCTGGAACAGCTGGTCGGACAACTTCACCTCTATGAACGTTTACCAGGACCTGACCAACCTGCCTAACGGGGTTTACAGGGTAACCTGCGATGCCATTACACAAGAAGGCTACATTACCGACCAACATTTATACGCCACTACCTTCGAGACCAACCAATCCACCATTTTGACAGCCACAGCTTTCAATACCACTCCCGAAGCCTGGGAAACGCTCAGTACCCAATTTGTGGTCTTCGACGGCACTGCCCGTATCGGTTTTGCTTCCACTTCGGGAGGAGCTCAGGCCGGCTGGTTCTGCATCGACAATTTCCGCCTGTACTATTTAGGTATTGATCCGGATGCCGTTGAAACCATGTTCAGAGTGCTGCTCACTCAAATTCAAACCGACCGCATGGAATACGCGGTTCCTCTTGGTGAGGATCCTAAACTGGATGCAGCCCTCGACGAAGCCAATGCCTTCCTCGAAGGTGTATTCACCCCGGAACAACTCGACGCTATGATTGCCAAGACCAATGCTGCCTGGAATCGCTTTAAAAGTTCTCAGACAGCAGCTTTGAGCCTGGACGCATATATAGTTGAAGCTACCGAAATGTACGAAACAGCCGACGAAACGATCTACCCCGAAGAAGCTTTCTCAGACCTGATCGATGCCATCAATTACGCCACCGAACTCCTCGGTGCTGAAGCTACGCTCAAGGAAGATTGCGAACAAGCTCTGTTAGACCTGCAAGAAGCTGTGAGAGTATTTAAGTATTCGGCCGTCGGCAGTGTAGATAATCCGGCAGACTTTACGTTTGTCATCGTCAACCCGGAACTGAATACGAGCAATAATGCCACGGTTCCTCAAGGCTGGACGGCTGCCCACGAAAACGGCAACGGCTATATGGGCCACATTCAGCACTACCGGGGCGACGGTTACTATTACTTTGATGCCTGGAACGGTACTGCCGGTGCGCTCAAATACAAGGCATACCAAAAAATCGCCGATTTGCCTCAGGGTACCTACGTTCTGAAAATGGCCGGCAGGGGAACCAACGCCGGAAATGAGGCCGGTATAAACGGTGTGCAGATTTACGCCAAAGCCGGATCCAGAGTATATTCTACTACCGTTCCCTGCGAAGGCGACGGTAACGTGAGCTCACCCGATGCCATCCCATCTAATTTCGAAACAGCCATCTTCCACGAAGACGGAGTGACCTGGTACGGTTGGAACGACATTACCGTGTCGAACATTCACCTCTACTCCGGCGACTTCCTCGAGATTGGCGTGGATGTGGGCTATCTGAGTCCTTTCACCGGCACCTGGTTCTCGGCTTGCGATCCCAGGTTGTACTACCTCGGCCCCGAAATGGGAACAGGTTCCGTAAAAGCACCCGTCAAGGTGTTTGCCTACACACTCGACAGACAAATCGTAGTTGTTAACTCCGACAGCCCTGTCAAAGTCTACACCATTACCGGACAAGAAGTCGAAAACCGCCACCTGGTTCAAGGCATTTATTTGGTAAGAGTAGATGGATACACTCTGAAAGTAGCTGTTAAATAAATAACAAGTGATTAAACAGCGATAAAACCGAACAGGAGCGAGAATATTCCCGCTCCTGTTTTTTTTACCGGTTCTCGCCCTGTATTTTCGTGTATTTTGAATGAATTTTACACCCCTTTACAGCACAGATCGATTTCCTTTGTATGCCATCTAACATCCATTTCCTATGACGTACAGCACTACGCACGGCAAAACGCGTTGGCGTTTACTGCTTTCTCTTCTTGTTATTACCGGACTGAGCTGTAACAACAGTTACGAATACCTCGAACGCTCGCCCGACTGGATAGGAGACAACATTTACAGCACCTTACAACAAGACGGGCGCTTCGATACCTATCTCGAACTGCTTTCCCGTATGGACAGTTCCTATATAGAAGTACTCAGGCGCACCGGCAGTCGCACGCTGTTTGTGCCCACCGACTCTGCCTTTGCGGCCTTTTTTGCCGACAATCCCTATGGCTTTGCCGGCCCGGCGGATATGTCGACCAAGCTCATTAAAAATTACCTCAGTTTTTACACCCTCGAAAACGCCTACGTTACCTCCGTGCTGGGGAGTTCCCAGGGGCCGGAAACCGGCAACTGCCTGAGGCGCACCACCACCATGGTTCCGGACGACACCATCCCCTTCAGAACCGACTTGCCGGACAATCCGCAATTTGCCCGTTTTAAAGAAAGCGGCATGTACCTCAAAACTCCCGGCAACTGGACCATGGTACACTTTACCCAGCCCTATTTCGACAAGAAAAACATAAACAACGAGGACTTTGATCGCCTCTATCCGGGCGCTCAACGCCGAAACGGAGATATTCATGTTTTCGGAGCCAAAATCATCGAAGGCAATATCGTGAACCTAAACGGCTACATCCACGTGTTGGACAAAGTGGTAATGCCGCCTTTAAGCATGTGGGAATATATGACGGCCAACGAAAACCTCTCGGAATTTTGTCGTTTACTGGAGCGTTTCTGTGAACCCGTCTACGATCCGGCGGCCACCGAAAAACTGCGCGAAAGGCAGCCCGAAAGTACAGACTCGGTCTTTTATATCAGTTTCTTCGATACGGCCGACCGTACCATAGTCGACGACAAAGGCAACGAATACACGGTAGAAAGCCTGCTCTTTTCGCCGGCCGCCAACGAAACCCAAAATCAGGCTATCGTGGGGCAACCGCCTTCGGACATGCCGGCCATTTTTGCTCCCGACAACCAGTCCATGCAACATTACATCGAAAACAGCTTCCTGAGCGAATATCCGCTTTGGGACAGTGTTCCCGACGATCTGGCCGCCAAATTCGTAAGGACACACATGAAGCGTTCCTTTTTGAATGCCCTGCCCACCCGGATAGACGATATCGTGGACGACGTAAAGGGCGATCACATGGGCTACACACTCGAAAATGTAGTGGACGCTCAAATCTGCCGCAACGGTCTGGTTTACACGCTGAACGATGTGGTCGATCCCCGCGACTTCAAAACGGTGGTGGCTCCTCTGCTCAAAAATCCCGACACCCGCATATTCAACTGGATCATCAACGAAAGCAGCAACAATACGGCTCTGAAGTTTAATTACTACCTGACTTCCCTCGAAAACAACTTCACCTTGTTTATACCTTTGGATTCCAGTTTCTCGGCCTACCCCGATCCGGTGAACCAAACCTCTGCCACCCTCGAGAAAAAGAAAATGCGCTTCTTCTTCGACGAAGATAAAAAACGTGTCAATTACATATCGCTCAACAACGCCGGCGACTCCATTGCCGCCCCCACATACAACGCCGATGTGGTTCGGAACAGGCTCAAAGACATCGTGGACCACCATATAGTGGTAGGCGAACGCTCCCCGGGACAAAAATACCTGCAAACCAAGGGAGGGGCCTATATCAAAGTGGACGAAAGCGCCCAGGGTTTGCGCTTTCAGGGTGCCGGCGATCTGGAAAAGGGCAGCTATGTCAACGTTATTGCAAAATACGACTACAACAACGGCATCCACAACGGCACAGTCTTTTTGATAGACAAAACCCTGGAGCATACCCTGAGATCTTTCTATTCCCTGGCACAGAGCAATATTACGGCCGACAGCAACATCAGCGAATTTTTTAAACTACTCCAGGACTTCGACGATCCCGACGCCACTTTCTTTGCCGATCGCGAACCGGCCACCGACAAGACCCTGTTCTACCGGAACGTCTCGGCAGCAAAACAAACCGAATACGTCAGGCCCATTTTCTACAAAAAAGACGGCATCGATTATTTTGTGCCCTTTCTGGGCTTGTACAACTACACGGTCTTTGTGCCCGTCAACGAAGCCTTGAACAGGGCTTGCACCGAAGACCGGCTGTTTATGAACAAAGATCAGATTGCTTCTCTGGGCAACGACTCGGCCATGATTGCCGAGATCAAAAGAACCATTGCGTTCATAAAAAATCATTTTGTCGACGGTGCCTATCTTACCGAACAATTTTATATGGACGAATGGGCCGAAGACGACGGACTGCCCCGCACTACCACCACTTCGGCCAAAAACCAGAAAAACAGGCAATTCTATAATTTGTACATTACCCAAAACGGTTCACATCTGAGTATCAAGAAAAACGCTGCCGGCCCCGTTCTGGGCACCACCCTTAGCGGCAGCGAAAACATCATGTGCCGGCAATACAGCTTTGCCGGCAGTAACATTGCCACCAACTCCCGCATTATTGTTCATGCCATCGACGGAGTCTTGTCCCCCAACAACGAATAATAAACAGTTATGAAAAGAATAAAGATCACAGTAGTTTGCTTGGTATGCCTGTCGTGGACTCTGACGGCCTATGCACAGCAAATCATTGTCCGGGGACTGATTACTTCGGAAGACCGGGAGCCGCTGATATCCGTTACCATCGCAGAAATCGACAGAAACAATCGTATTGTGAACGGAACGGTCAGCAATTACGACGGTGAATACGTGTTGCAAGTCAGAGATAAAGCCAACAGGCTGCGCTTTAATTACGTCGGATTCAAAGCTCAGGATCAGGAGATTGGTGAGCGAACCCTTATTAATGTGACCATGCAGGAAGAATCCCTCGAATTGGCAGAGGCTCAAGTGACCGGCAAAGCAATCACCAATACGGGCACCATGAACATACCCACCCGCGAAATCTCTTTCGCCATGCAAAAGGTCGATGCCAAAGAATTCGAAGGCATTCAGGTGACCTCTGTCGAAGACGCCCTGCAGGGAAGGGTAAGCGGGCTGGACATCGTGTCCAACTCGGGAGCTCCCGGCTCGGGTATGTCTATGCGTATCCGCGGTACCACTTCGCTGCGCAGCGACGGTTCACAACCCTTGATTGTGGTCAACGGCGTGCCTTTTGAAACCACAGTAGCCTCCGACTTTGATTTTGCCACAGCCCGCGAAGAACAATACGCCGAATTGCTCACCGTCAACCCCGACGACATTCTCGAAATCGTGGTACTCAAAGACGCCGCCTCCACCGCCATCTGGGGAGCACAGGGAGCCAACGGCGTGTTACAAATCACCACCAAAAAAGGCGCCCGGGGAAGACCCAAAGTTCAGTACACCTACCGGCTGACCTCAGCCTTTATGCCCGATCCCATTCCCCTGCTCAACGGAGACGAGTACACCATGCTTATGAAAGAAGAGTACCTCAACCCCACCCTGAACACCAGTCAGGGGAACATTCCCGAATACGGTTATGTGCAGGACGGCTCCGCTTTCTTTTGGAACTACAACAACAACACCGATTGGGTAAAAGAAATCACCCGCACAGCCTGGAAACACGACAACAACCTGTCTATCAGCGGAGGGGGCGAACGGGGCGACTACCGCATCTCGTTCGGTTACCTGGACGAAGAGGGCATTGTTTACGGACAAGGCCTGAGGCGTTTCACCAACAGGACCGACCTGGGCTATGTGCTTTCCGACAGACTGATCTTCCGAACGGAATTGGCCTATACCTTCTCGGACAACGACAGAAATTACGACGGCGACATTCTGAACAAAGCCCTGCGTAAAATGCCCAACGTGCCTGTGTACACCCGGGACGAAAAAGGCAATTACACCGATGTCTATTTCAACATCGACCGGGGTTCGTCCAATTTGCACGCCGATCAACGCGATATGGTCAATCCCGTAGGTCTGGTCAATCTGGCCAGCTATAATTCCAAAAGCTACCGTATCATACCCACCTTCAGGCTGCAATACGACATACTCGATCCCGGAAAGGGCCTGCTCAGGTTTAAATCGTCCGTTTCGATGGATGTGAACAGCATCCATACTACCCGCTTTTTCCCCAAAGAACTTTCGGGAGCCAACTTCGACGATACCTCCATCAACTATGCTTTCGACGGCGACGAAGAAAGCGTCAACATTCAACTCGACAACAACCTTACCTGGCAACCCAGGCTGCGCAAGGGCCATGCCTTTATGATCTACGGAGCCGTACAAACCAGTATCAACAAGGGCAGCTCACAGAGCTTAGGTTCTTACTGGGCACCTTCGTCGTACATTCAGAATGTGTCGGAAGGCTTTACCTCAGAAACCAAATCTTATTCGAGCGAATCGCACGGCTACGGCATGTTTGTGTCCTCGCACTACGCCTATCTGGAGCGTTATATTGTGGACTTTGTAGTGCGCCGCGATGTGAGTTCCCGTTTCGGAAAAAACAACCGGGTAGGCTATTTTCCCGGTATTTCCCTGAAATGGATCGCCTCGGACGAGAATTTTTTGCAGGATGTTTCCTGGATAAATATGCTGGCTTTCAGGCCTAGCTGGGGTATTTCGGGCAATACTCCCAAGTCGTCGTATTTGCATTACAGTAAATATTCCACCTACCCTCACTCCTATATCGATATGCCGGCAGTTTACCCCAGCGGTCTGCAAATCAGCAACCTGCGCTGGGAAAAGACCACTCAACTGAATATGGGTATCGACTTTGCCTTTATTAAAAACCGTTTGGTGGGCGATATCAACTTTTACCACAAACGCACCACCGATCTTCTGTTCCAGAATCTGCCCATCCCCGCTTCGTCCGGTTTTTCGACGCAATCTTACGAGAATACGGGCGTCATGGACAACGATGGCTGGGAACTCAATATGCGAGCTCCTTCCATAGTAAAATCCGGCGACTTCTCGGTAGATATCAGCCTGAACCTCTCGAATTACTACAATACCATCATGGAGCTCTCCGATAAAATCGAGCTCTCCAAGGGCGAGATGATCAACAACGGAGAATATTTACGCAATATCATCATCGGCAACCCCTTAGGCTCGTTTTACGGCTACCGCTTTAAAGGAGTGTACCAATACAGCGAATACATTGAAGGCGTGCAAGAAAACGCCCCTGTGGCCAGAGATGCCGAAAACAAAGTGATTTACGACCGTTTTGGTGTGCCCAAACCCATGTGGTTCAATTACGGGGGATCCAACGCTTACCAATTTCAGGGAGGCGACGCCATTTACGAAGACATCAACCACGACGGCAGCATCGATGAGCTCGACGTGGTTTACCTGGGCAACGCCAACCCGAAGATCAATGGCGGTTTCAGCTTCTTGTTCAGATACAAACGTTTCTCGGTGAATGCTTTCTTTCACTTCCGTTACGGCAACCAGATTGTGAACGAATCGAGAATGCGGATCGAAAATATGTACTCCAACGACAACCAAAGCATCGCCGTAAAATGGCGCTGGCGCAAAGAAGGCGATGTCACCAATATGCCCAGGGCCTTGTACAACACCGGCTACAACTGGTTGGGATCCGACCGTTACGTGGAAGACGGTTCTTTCCTGAGGTTTAAATACCTGACTTTGAATTATTCGATCGCTCCCAACCTGATAAAGCGATTTGGCCTGACCGATCTTAGGTTTTACCTGACCCTGAACAACCTGGCCCTTTGGACCAACTATTCCGGAGTGGATCCCGAAGTGGGCTATGCAGCCACAGCCAGCGATCCCTTCAGAATCGGATACGATACTTCCAAAACTCCACGAAGTAAAGACGGCACCTTTGGTGTCACTATCGGTTTTTAACATTAAGCGCGATGAAAAGAAAATTCTCCCATCAGATATTGTTAGCCCTCGGCCTGGCCTTGCACACCGTGCTCAGTTCGTGCAGCGACGAATGGCTTGAGGTGTTTCCCAAAGACATGATCGTCTATGAAGACTTCTGGAAAACCAAAGCTCAACTTGAATCGGCCGTTTCGGGTTGTTATATGGCCTGCCTGACGGAGTCCGAAAGTTATAGCGTAGCCGGTCAGATGCTGCTCTGGGGTGAACTCAGGGGCGACAATATTACGGCCGGCCCCAGCGTGTCGGACGATGAATCCAAGATTATGAGCTTCAACATTCTGCCTTCCAATGCCATCTGCAACTGGAAACGCTTCTACACGGTCATCAACAATTGCAATGTGGTACTCGAAAATGCCCGTTTTGTAATGGATTCCGACAAAAGCCTTTCGATCAGGGATGTAGAAGCATACCAGGCCGAAGCATTGGCCCTGCGTTCGCTTATGTATTTCTACCTGGTACGCACTTTCAAAGAAGTACCCCTGGTATTGGAAGCGAGCACCAACAGCGAGCAGAACTTTTACACTCCCAAAACCACCGAAGACACGGTACTGACACAAATCGTCGGAGACCTCGAAAAAGCCTACACCATGGCTATGAGCACCCACGACAGGCTGGAATACGACAAGGGACGATTTACCAAAACCTCCATAGCAGCCTTGCTGGCCGACGTCTACCTGTGGAAGGAAGATTACGAAAATTGCATTCGTTGTTGCGATATCGTCTTATCCAACAAAGAGCTGGTGATGACAAAAGACCGCACCGGCACCGGAATGATCTGGAGGCAAAACATTTTTGTCTATGGCAACTCCAACGAAAGCATCCTCGAATTTCAATACGGCAATTCCAACCAGGGTATAGTGAACAACGCTCTGTTCCGCAGCTTCGGCTCTTCGTCGCGCAATCCTCATTTTAACGTGCCTTTGGACATTACCTCCTGGGATCTGAACAGCATTTTCGGGAAAAAAGATTTCAGAGCCAAGATGTCTTACACCAAGGAATCGGGAGCATCCAGCGGAAAAAGCAGCAAGTTTCAGGAATCGGAATCGTCCGGTGCCAACTGGATAGTTTACAGGTTGCCCGAAATCATCCTGATGAAAGCCGAAGCCCTGGTACAGCTCAATTTCGAAACCAACAAAGAGCAGGCACTCCAACTGGTCAATACCGTGTACATGCGCGCCCAGAACACCCCTGCCGTCGACGATTCGCTGCAAATGGCCGCCTACGACGAAAAGATGCTGATGGACGATTTGATCCTGGCCGAACGCCAGCGGGAACTGATGTTCGAAGGCAAACGCTGGTTCGATATTATGAGAGCAGCCCGCCGAGAAAAAACCATGCGTGTATTCAGTAAATACATACTACCCAACGTAGAGGGATCGTATTACGAATTGGCCTCGGCCAAGCTCACCAAAGAATGGGCCCGTTATTTCCCCGTTCCCCTGTCGGAAATGGAATCCAATTCTTTACTGACACAGAATCCTTTTTACGAAACCCTGTTAGACAAATAGTATGAGAACGAAAAAATCACCCATAGTTGTCCTGATCCTGTGCTTTGCCCTGTCGGCCGGATTGGAATCCTGTTTTTTCGATCCCGGAGAAAACATTTACACCAAGAAGTTGGAAACCATAGGAGAGTTTTTCGAAAACGACACTATTTTCGAGGAGTTCGCCAAAGTCCTGAACGAGACAAAAGTGATGGGTATGCTCAAATCCTATGGGGAATACACCTGTTTTGCCCCTACCAACCAGGCTGTCAGAAACTTTTTTGCCAATTCCAAGTTTGGCAGCCTCGAAAATTATCCCATCGACTCGCTCAAAAACATCGTATTGTACCAGCTCATCGAAAACGACGCCATACAAACGGTCGATTTCACCTCTTCGCGCCTGCGTTCCAATAATATGGTCAACGACCAATTGCAGGTGCGCTACGATTCGCTGGGCGATATAGTGATCAACGGCATGGCCCGCCTGCTGATGTGGGATATGGAGTTGCGCAACGGCGTGGTTCACCTGACCGACGCGTTTATGTTGCCCGATACAGCCACCATAGACCAAAAATTTGAAGCAGCAGGTCTCAATGAGCGCTTCAGCATCTTCAACCGGGCGCTCAAAGAAACCGGCATTGCCCGCCTGATGCACAAAACCGAAGACCAGACCGAATACTCCTATTACAGTGTAAAAACCGGGGCTAAAGTTATCATTCCCCGCTATTACAAGTTTACCATTTTTGCCGAGAGCGACAGCACCTATGCCCGGCTGGCCGGCATTCACAGTCTCGACGAGCTGAAACAATGGTGCGACAACAAGGCTTACGGCGATCCCTCCCTGCCTGTTAATGATCCCCAAAGCAGCTTGTACCGCTACATAGCCTACCACTGCCTCGACAGGGTTTATTACAAAAAGGATTTTGAAAACTACGCCCGGCGCGACGGCTTTGGAGACGGCTACGAAGTCATCGAAACCATGTACCCCAACACCTTGCTCGAGTATCGCAAAGCCAAAGGCAGAATTGTGTTCAATCCCGAAACCCGCAACGACACCATCATCGAAAACACCGGCACTTTCCTGACAACCGAAAGCATCTATCAGGATATCAAAGCCGGTAACGGAGTGATACACGAACTGGACGGAATGATGGAAATTCCGGATCAGGCCAGCTTTTTCCACAAAAAAATGCGTTTCAATGTCGCCAGTTTCCTGCCCGAATTGATGAACTACGGAGCACGGGGGCAAAAAGTCCTCGAATTGCCCGATGCCCGCCTCGGAGGACCCCAGTATTTTGAAAACATGATCATCTACGGCGATGCCGGCTTTGTACTGCCACGCTACGACTACACCGGTTCCTGGATAAGGCACCACTGGGACGAAATTCTGATAGGCATGGGTTATCAGGCCGAAAACTGGGCACAGTGCAACAGCGCCACCGAATACGCCAATACCCGCTACGACGTCCATCTGCGTATTCCGCCCGTGCCGGTGGGAACCTGGGAAATCCGTTTCGGTTTTACCACCAACCAATACCGGGGCATGGCCCAGTTGTATTTCGACGGCATACCGGCCGGAGTGCCTCTTAGTTTCCTGCCCACCGAGAACTACGGTATCAGCGGCATGGACGAACAAACTGCCCGCAAGGTGCTTTACAACAACGGTTTTATGTCGTTCCCCACCCATATCACCGACGCCAGCGGCAACAATACGGCCTATACCCGTACCGACCGAATGCGCCGCATTTTGGGCGTTTTCAGCTTTTCAAAGATGGAACCGCACGTTATACGCCTCAAGACGGTTGAACCGGGGCAGTTATCGCTGAATTTTGTTGAATACATTCCAATCGAAATGGTTGCCGAAGAAGGATACGATTAATCACTGCACTATGAAAAAAACAGTAACACATATCGCCCGGTTTTTACCTCTGCTCTTGCTGGCGGCTGTAGCCTGCCAGGACAGCTGGAACCGGCATTACAGCTACGACAAAACCCTGGGAGGCGAAGACCTGCTGACCACGCTCAAAGCCGAAGCTTCCTACAGCCGCTTTGTAAAACTCATCGAGATCGCCGGCCTGCAGGATAAACTGGCCGGTTCGGGCTCTTACACGGTGTGGGCTCCCCACAACGATTTTATTCCCGATTCTGTATATACCTCGGGAGATACCGCCCTGATCAGGGATGTCGTTCACAACCACATCGCCTATTTCTTACATTCCACTGCCGAAGCCTATTCGGGCAGCAGTGTAATGATGCTCAACGGAAAATACATCCACTTCGGCAAAGGGGGCAGCGAGAAATTCGCCTTTGGGGGTTTCGAGCTGGATCCGGCCGACCGGGTCTGTTCCAACGGTGTTTTGCACGGACTCGCCGGCTATGTACCTTTCGAATACAACCTCTGGGAATACCTCGAAAAAACGCCTGAACTGAGCCTCTTGCTGCAAGCCTACAACTTTTACGATTCCACCTATATGGACCGCGAACGCAGCAGACGCATAGGTGTCGATTCCATGGGCAACCACGTTTACGACACGGTGTTGATTCAGGAGAATACCCTGCTCAGGCGCATCGGAAAAATCTACAACGAAGATCGGAACTACACCATGATCGCTCCCACCAACCGGGCCTTTGAACAAGCCTTCGATTATTACAAAAATTACTATAAATCCAACGGCGGCCCAACGGTAACCATGAATAAGGATTCCATACAGCGCACCCGCACCCACCTGGCTCTGATCAGAAACCTGATCTTCGAGGGCGGCTTCGATACACTCACCGATACGGCGGTGGTTTCCACCTTTGGCTATCGTTTCGGTAATCCCGGAGAATTGTTCGACGGACGCCGTATAGAGACCAGCAACGGAGACTTGTTTATTGTCGATTCCCTGCGTTTCGATCCCTACGAACTGGTGTACCGCGAAATGGTGTACGAAGTGGAAAAAGTCTGCACCCCCGAAGACGTGACTACGGCCAATTACACCCTGCTGTATCCCGGGGAAAACACCAAGACCCGGGGCATTTCGGGCGGTTATTTCTATATCACCGAAAGCTCCGCCAGCCGCGATCCCAAACTGACCGTCCGTTTTGGCGACAGCATTCTTTCGGCCAAATACGACATTTACTGCACCATAGTGCCGGGCAATACCGAAGACAGCACCAATCTGGAAGAGAAAACCCTGCTGGATTTCGCCATCGGTTACAAAAACGGACACTTTGCCCGTAACGTCAACCTGAACAAGGCACAGGAAACCCATCCCACCGAGCTTGGCTTGGTGCAGGCCGGCAGCGAAGTGAACATTCCCACCTTCGACAGCGAAGTCTCCCTGACCATTACCATTAAAGTACCCAGCGCACAGCGGGACAAATATAAACGCAACGTTCGTATCGACAACGTCCGTCTGGTGCCTGCAGGTCGATCTCCCAATTTTTAATCTTTGTCATCAGCGATTATGTCAGCAAGAAACAAAATAAAATCAATCCGGAACCTGTTTTTGGTCTGTATCCTCCTGAGTGTCAGCAGCCGGGCTGCCGCCTCACTGACAGTAGAAGGTAAAGTATTGGATGCAACGGGCAAAACACCTGTTTACGCCGCTCAGGTCAGAATAGAAAATTTCTCGGCGGCCATCAGCGACGAAGAGGGAAATTTCAGCATCAAAGCCCCCAACGAAAATGCCGTGCTCCGCGTGAGCGCCTGGGGCTATCAGGTTAAACACTTTCCCCTGAAAGGACGCAGCAAGGTAGTTGTATTACTCGTATCGGACGATTTTAAAAGCCTGAATCCCCTGCTCGAATTTCCATTTGGGGAACAGGCCCTGCAAAGCGTTCCCTACGCCGTCAGCGGCTTTAGGTCCGAACCGCCGGCGCAAAGCCTGAGCCTGACAGAGAATATGCAAAAAGAACTCGGAATGCTCCGCAGTATCAACCGTTCGGCGGCTCCCGCCAGCGGCAAAAACACCTATCTGAGAGGACTCAATAGTCTGTACGGCAGTTCCCAGCCTCTCTACATCATCGACGGTGTTCCCTTTGAGACCCTGACCGACAAACACAGCATCATCGAAGGAAATTACAGCGATCCCCTGAGCACCATCAATCCCGAAGACATCGAAAGCATCACCCTGATCCGCGATGCCTACGCTCTATACGGCATGAAAGCAGCCAACGGAGCCGTTCTGATCAGAACCAGAAGAGCCAGGGAACAAACTTCGCGCATTTCGGTGGGTGCTTCCTGGGGAGTGGTTTCGGCTCCCAGGCAAATTCCCGTCCTGCAGAGCAAAGATTACCGGGCCTATGCCTTGGAACAAATCGGCGGTGCCGGCTATACCGAACAGGAAATTCAGGATCAGCTCTACCTGAGCGACGATCCCTCCAGGCCCTATTACCATACCTTCCACAACAACACCAACTGGCAGGACGAAATTTTTCAAAACGCTATGGTTCAACGTTATTACGGTCAGGTGACCGGTGGCGACGACATTGCCGGTTACGCCATTTCCATAGGCTACGACGATGCGGAAAGCGTTATGAAAACAGGCAGCATGAACCGCTTCAGTTCCCGCTTCAACAGCGACATCAAGTTTACCGAACGTTTGCTCTTTGCGCTGGGTTTGTCGTTTAGCCAGGTGAACAAGCAATTGCGCGACGACGGCTGCGTGCAACTCTCCTCGCCTACTTACCTGTCGCTGATCAAATCGCCCCTGGTGTCGCCCTACCTGCTCGGCGAAGACGGCAACCGCCTGCCCACCGATGCCGACGAAGATTTCTGGGGCCTCAGCAACCCGGTGTCTATCCTGCTCCGGGGCCTGGGTGAAAATGCTCAGCAAAGGGTCGACCTGAACGGCAAGCTCGAATACAGCCTAAACAAGCAATGGATGTTTACCGGACTTTTCGGCTACAACACCGACAAACTGACCGAATCGTATTTTCTGCCCGACTACGGAGTGGCCAGTATAGAGCTGGAACGCATCAGGCAAGTATCCAGAAATTACGTTCAAAACCGTTCCGCCCGTTACGTTGGCGTGTATGCCAACCTGAACGCCCAATACCGCGGAGTCTGGAATTACGTTCATCAACTAAGGCTTAACGCGGGGCTGCGTTATCATTCCAATCAATACCTCTCACAGGGAGGTTCGGGCTACAACACCGTAGAAGATAAATTCATCTATCTCACCAACAACCTGCTGGCCAAGGCTATCTTTAACGAAGACAACCAATGGCTCTGGGGTTCTGCCTATTTGGACGCTCAATACACGCTGAAAAACACCTTCGATTTTTCGTTCAACCTCTCGGCCGACGCCAGCTCGAGAACGGGCAGCAAACACCGCGGCGGACTCTTTTCTTCGGCCGCTGCTTCCTGGTTGCTTTCTTCCGAAAAATTCATGGCCGGTGCACGGGCTATCGATGTGCTGAAACTCAGAATAAGCGCCGGCCGCAACGGCAGCGACGATCTGGGTCCGGCCAATCCCCGCGGCTATTTCGGCTCGGTCAGTTACATGAATATGATGGGGCTGAGCCTGAGAAACCTCAACAACGAAGATCTCAAATACGAAACCACCGACAAAGCAAATCTGGGTCTGGATCTGGCCGTGTTTAACGAGAGGCTGGCTTTATCGGTCGACCTGTATCAGCATCTTACCCACGATTTAATCACTATGCGCGATGCCAAACAAGTGTCGGGCTTCGATTACGTCTGGGTAAACGAAGGTTCGCTGCAAAACCGGGGACTGGAAGCTTCTCTAAACCTGAGGTTGGTGGATACCCGCAAGTTCAAATGGAACCTGCAAGCCGGTCTGGGGCATTATAAAAACAGGCTGAAAGACTTAGCGAACGATATTTTTACCGAATATTCCGGAGCTACCGTACTCTCGCGGCAAGGCAATCCCCTGGGCCTATTTTACGGTTACCGGACCCAGGGAGTCTTCAGCACCTACGAAGAAGCTCAGGCCGCCAATCTCAAGACTTTGTACAACAACAGTACGGTCTATCAATTCAAGGCCGGTGACATGCATTTTGCCGATCTAAACAACGACGGCTGGATAGACGAAAAAGACCGTGTAATCATCGGCGACCCCAATCCCGATTTTTACGGCAGCCTATCGACCCGCCTGAGCTACGCCGGCTTTAGCCTCGATGCAGTATTCAGCGGAGTGTACGGTAACGACATCTACAACCACCTCAGAGCCGGGATGGAAGCTATGGACAGTTTCAACAACCAGTCGGCCAGCGTGCTGAATCGCTGGAAGGGCCAGGGCCACGCTGCCGATATTCCCAGGGCTGCCTACAACGATCCCGGGGGCAACGCCCGCTTCTCGGATCGCTGGATCGAAGACGGTTCCTACCTGAAGCTGCAGAAACTGGGCCTCGAATGGGCGGCTCCCGGCGAAGTCCTCTTCCTCGACGGCCTGCGCGTGTTTATCTACGCCGAAAACCTCGTCACCTGGACCAATTACCTAGGCAGGGATCCGGACCTGAGCCATTCCAACTACAGTCTGCTGCAAGGCATCGACCGGGGTTACCTGCCTCAGTCCCGATCGTTTATGGCCGGTATCAAAATCAATCTCTAAGCAACGAACTATGAAAACTTTTTCTCACCTCTTCCTATACTTGCTCCTGGCTGCTTTGGGTTTTTCCTGTTCAAACTTTTTCGAAGTCGAATCCAAGGCCTACCTCGATATCGAAAAAAACCGGCTGGACACGCCCAACGACTCGGTTTATTCCGTGTTTGGTTTGTTGTCGGGCATGCAGGACATCGGGCCTGTCTGCGTTCTTTTGGGTGAACTGCAGGCCGATCTGATGGACCTGACTCCCAACGCCGATGCAGACCTCAAAGAGCTCAACGAACACAGGGCAAGCGTCGATAATCCCTACCTGAAAGCCACCGGCTTTTATCGTATCATCAACGACTGCAACTATATGATTCAGCATATGGATACGGTGACGGGCGACAAGGCTTTGTTGCAGGATTACGCCGCAGCCGTGGCCATCAGAGCCTGGACCTATTTGCAAATGAGTAAGATCTACGGCCCTGTGCCTTATTTCGATCATTGCATTCTCGACGCGGAAGAGGCGCTCACCGCCGATTTTCCCAAAATGAGTCCGGCGGAACTCCTGCCCCTGCTTATTGCTCAGGTACAGGATATTCTACATATTCCCAGGCCTTTTCGCCGGATGAACAGCATTCCGGTGGGCAAAATGATTCCGGGCAACGAGTTTTTGCTGGGGGAATGTTATTTGTGGCTCAACGATTACGAGAACGCTGCTTTGTGGTACAAAAGGGCCATCGAAAAAGACAATTACCGCTTTGTCTGCAACAACAGCTTCACCATCGCCTACGAGGACGACGGCAGTATTGTTCAATCCTGGTATCAAATCTTCGAGAATTCCAATTATGCCCGTACTTACGAAAACAATGCTTCCGTTTTTTACGATAAAAACTACGGTAAATCCAACAGCCTGAGGACTTTGTACTATGGCAAGGAAGGCAGTAACAAGATCAGGCCTTCGTGGGCCATTATCGAAGACTGGATTGCTCAACCTTTGGGCACCACCAATCTCGAATTGAAGAAACTGGGCGATCGCAGAGGCCTGACCAATGCCTGGAGATTCGACAAGGAGGCCCCCGAAAATACCATCCGGCCGCTGATCAACAAATTTGCCAGCGACTCTATCGAAGTGAATATCATCATCGAAAGAGCAGCCATGTATCATTTGCGTTACGCCGAAGCCATCAACCGCACAGGCCGTCCGGGGCTGGCCTTGCAAATGATCAACAAAGGCCCTCGCCCACTCTATCTGAACGACAGCACCCTGGTCAAGCGCCAGGAGCTGGCCGGTAAACCCGAAATTGTGGATTTTGATCACGCCGCTTACGCCACCTCCATGGGTATCCGTGGACGTGTGGATCTGGAGCCCTATACCTTCGACGCCGCATTGCCCACCCTGGAAGACTCCGTTTTGTTTGTAGAGGACAAAATCTTGCAGGAAGCCGCCTTGGAGCTGGCCTTCGAAGGACATCGCTGGTTCGATCTGGTACGTGTAGCCCAACGCCGACCCAACCCCGCCGCCTTTTTATCGGGAATGGTTTGCCGCAAATTTGAAGCGAGCATCGATCCCCTATTCCCCTTCGAAGCCTCGGCAGACAAAGCCACCGTGAAAGCAGCCATTGAATCGGCCGGCTTCTTTTTGCCGCTGCCGGAGTAAGCCGGTTTTCGTTTTCCGAGAGCGCTTGCTTTCACTCAACGGCCTACCGTTCAACCTCCCGGTATCCACGGCTGGTGTTTCATTCGGTTTCATCTCTAAAAACATTAAATATGCATTAATTACGTCTTAATTATATGTATCTTTACTCTGTTTTTGAGTTGGTGTTATTTGCTGTTTTTGGCATATATACACAATATTTCAAAGTTTAATCATCAGAGTATGTTGTTTATATGAAAAACCAGTCTGAGCTCCCTTTTGATGCAGGGATTCGTATAGAAGTGGCCGATAGGCGAATCTTCGTAAAAATGCCCAAAAGGGATGCCGATGTACAATTTGTTCGTTCTTTTCGCTTTGCCTATTGGGATGCCGGCGCCCTTCTTTGGGTTATTCCCCATTACAGAAATAATTTGGAGTTATTGAAAGAATATTTTGCTGAGCGTCTTGTGGAATGCAGGGAAATGAAAGCTTTAAATGCTAAGGGATCTGTAACTGCAAAAATAAAGGCAAACAATAGTGAGCTCCTGGTTATCCAAACCTCTACCAAACAATTAAGGCTAATAGTTGCCCTCAATCCGGAATTCAATCGTTTAATCAGAGAACTTCCCTATTCTCGCTGGGATGCCAAAAACCGTTGGTGGACAGCACCTTTTTCCGATAAGATTATAAACAGACTGAAACAAATAGCCCTTGATCTGGGTCTTCAGCTCCGCCTGGAACAAGAAGAACAGGGAAATAAGGGCAAACCACGCCTTAGTCCTTTTGATGTGCCCAACTATCGCCCCTGCCCGGAGATATATGAATTGAAGCTGAGAGAACTTCGCTACAGCGAACATACTATAAAAAGCTATACTAATCTTTTTGAAGAGTTCATTAATTATTATCACCGTTTTGACATTGACCGCATCGACGAAACTATGATCACGGCTTTTTTACGTTATCTGGTGATTGAACGTAAAGTATCGATATCCTATCAGAACCAGGCGATAAATGCCATCAAGTTCTATTATGAACGAGTTCTTGGCGGACAGCGAAAAGTCTATCTGGTCGACCGCCCCAGAACGGAAACCAAATTGCCGGTGGTGCTCAGTCAGGAAGAGGTTTGCGAAATTTTGAAAGCCACAGTCAACCTGAAACACAAGGCAATCTTAATGACAATTTATTCTGCCGGCCTGCGTATCAGTGAGGCGATTCAGTTGAAAGTCAGTGATATTGATTCACAACGCATGCAAATCAGAATTACCCAGGCCAAAGGTAAAAAAGACCGTTACACCTTATTGGCCGTCAAAACATTAGATCTTTTGCGCCAATACGTTCGCATGTATAAACCAAAATTCTGGTTGTTTGAAGGACAAAAAGGGGAACAATATTCGAACAGTAGTATCCAAGCCATTTTGAAAGTTTCACTCTCTAAAACAAAAATCCAAAAAAGAGTCACAGTACACACCCTGCGACATAGTTTCGCCACCCACTTGCTGGAGAACGGTACAGACTTACGCTATATTCAAAACCTGTTAGGACATGGAAGCTCCAAGACTACTGAAATTTATACACACGTCACCACCAGAGGCTTTGAGCAAATTAAAAGCCCCTTGGACAGATTGAACTTGTAAAAATCTTCGAAAACAGATGTGAAAATACAATTAATGTGTATTTTTGTTAGTCGATTACCGAACCCAAAGCAAGCTGTTTATTAAACTTACTTGCCTTGAGAAAAGCTAATTGGCAGATAATTAATACCATAATAACCCGAAACACTCCAATTACACATGGATTATTCTTTGCTCACAACAGACTATCGCAGCCACTTTTTTGATAGCCCCGGATCTGGGAATAAAGCGGAAATAAACCCAATAGAGTTATTTGGGTGTTAGCCCCAATTTTACAAACCGA
>Ga0209718_1001480_pt1 | contig 26368 bp, 25 predicted proteins | sample AD_JPNAS1_MetaG_FD_184420 | JGI IMG/M metagenome (GOLD analysis project Ga0209718, IMG submission 184420) | Active sludge microbial communities of municipal wastewater-treating anaerobic digesters from Japan - AD_JPNAS1_MetaG (SPAdes) (version 2) | ecosystem: Engineered > Bioreactor > Anaerobic... | reverse complement strand
ATGCATGTCGATAACCTTTATTTATGGGAATTTATTCTTTGAAACACCGGATCGTTATAATTCCATGCACTAAAAAAACGCGTCTTTTATGGAAAGACGCGTTTGATGGCATAGCTTAATGCGATTAAATATGCCGGTCAAATTTATACAAAAAAACATTCATTCATTTCTGAGTCTCGGGTGCTTTTATCAACAGTGTTAATAGCGTTCCTATTACCAGTAAAACACCGGCTAAAATATACGACACGGTATATGTGCCTGATTTCATTACAACAACACCTCCGAGGATAGGGCCGATAACGGCAGCAATTCCCCAGCCCGTAAATATAAGCCCGTAGTTTACGCCCATGTTTTTAATGCCGAAGAAGTCAGCTGTGATAGAAGGCATCAAAGAGAAGAGAGAACCATAGGCCAGACCCGCCAGCGAAGCGCCGATAACCAGCGAAGGAATTGTATTGTAGTAAGTAAAAATAAACATGTTGCAAGCCTGAAGCAGTAATACCAATACAAGTGCTGATTTGCGGCCGATTTTATCAGACAGAAAACCGCCGACAACACGGCCCAGCGCATTAAATGCTGATAATACGACAACCAATATAAAGCCTGCTTTCCAGGCTGCCTGCGTACCCGCGATACTTGCCATGTGGGCTATAAGCATAAGCCCGGCAGTTGCCGAAAGAAGATAGATGATCCACAAAAGATAGAACTGGCGTTTCTTAAGCATTTCAGCCCATGTGAAATTTCGGCTGGCAGGTGCTGCAGCTTTATGGGAAGCAGAGGTCTGCGCCGGAACAAAACCGGCAGGAGGATTTTTTAAAATCAGCGAGAAGAGTGTGATGGCTGTGAGAGCGATAATACCTAGAATGATAAACGACTGCTGAATTCCGTATAGTTTAAGAAAGTATGCGGTAAGCGGAGCCATATAAACCGGAGCCAAGCCGACGCCGGAAACTACTATTCCGGATATAATACCTTTTTTGGACGAGCTGAACCATTTAATTGCAGATGGTGTGGTAGCAGAGTAGCATAATCCGATACCTATGCCTCCAATTACGCCGAATGTAACTACCATTACGGCCGGACTTTGTGTAAACCCCGATAAAATTAAACCTGTGCCGAACATTACTCCGCCCAGAAGCGCTACTATGCGCGGACCGAATTTATCCTGTGCTCTTCCGGCAAAAATCATCATAAAGGCGAATATAGCGGCAGAAACCGTAAATGGAAGGGATGCTGTAACATCGTTCCAGCCCCATTCTGCAACAAGGGATTTTTTGAATACACTCCATGCGTAAAGGAGTCCCAATAACAGGTTTATTCCTAGGGCGGCACTGGTTATAATCCAACCGGAATACTTCATTGTGTTCATTGTAGTTTGTACTAGTTTAGACATATGTCAATTACCTCTTTGAAATACCGGATATTTATAATTCCATTATGAAATAATTCTCATCACTTTCTGAATCGTACCGATGAATCTTCCGTGCCGCTTTTAAGCGGCATAGAAATATTTATCAAGCCGATTCGGCTTCTTGTATTGATCGGATTTTTATTTTTCATTTACATATTTTAGTAATAATTCTTTAATTTTTATTACTTCCTTATCTTCAATTGTGCCATGCTTATAGTATTGGATTATTCCTTTTTTGTCTAATATTATTATATTGCTTTCATCCTTTTTCATCTTGAAATTAGAAAACATCTTTGCATCCCAATCTCCATATATTACCATTCTTTCTTTTTTTGAGTGATCAATTAAACTGTTCTTCCACATGGCGATAAAAAGCTTAAATGCTCCGGAGCAATCAATAATAGGCAATTTTACAATCAAATTTTTTATTGCATCCGGTTGTTCATCGTAAAATTTATTCAATTCGTTCTTTAATTTTCTATTTTTTTCGATTAAGTCTTTAGTTTCATAAAATATTATCACTACTTTCCCTTTAGTCATAGATGAATTCAATTCTTTATTATCTCCGGATTTTACCTTGAAGTAAGGTGCATTTGTTCCTGTTTGTAAATTATCGCTAGCAAATAATCCTGTCATCAATATGCTGGAAACTATTGTCGCCATAATAAATTTCATATTCATCGTTTTTCTCTCCATTTATTTTTGCTGTAAAATGCAGATTAGCCTAATCAAGCCATAAATCATTTTAAGTTGTTATATTGCCTTGATCATATGTCAATTTTCTCTCTGAGATACCTGTTTCTAATAATCCCGTCATGAAAAAACCGTGTTCTGCACAGTAAGATGTATCTGCAATAATAGCTTTACGCAATCAAGTCGGTCAAATGAAATTTATTATCAGGATTAACCCTAGTATCATCGTTGAAACATTATCAAGATGTAATATGGATAAAAATTAAATATTCTAAAACACAATTCCTAGTTTAAATCCCAACTCCCATACGGGAGTTTCAGTTTTATAGACATATCTAAAACTGGTATAAGGACCGATTGATAATCTGGACATTATTATGTAATTAAAATCGAGACTTATTCCGTTGGTGTAATATATTTTCTCTGCGTCATTGTCGTATTCTATTCCCCAGGGATGAAGCCCAACCGCAAAAGCAAAATCAGGTCTAAACCAATAATGAATTTTTATATTTTCGGGAATCAGGACAAGTAAAACGCCAAAACGGCCGGCAATATTTGAATCATCCGATTCGTCTTGAGATGAATCGTCATCATCATCTGAATTGGCAATTTCCAATCCGACCAAAGCGATACCGATGAGACCCGGAGCCGAAGTATAAAAACCATTTTTGTTTAATGAAAAAACATACCCTAAGCTTAAGTTTAAATTGTCTGACAATTTAAACTTTGGCCAATCAAGACCCGCACCCAATACAGATTTTTTTTCATTTTCCTCATGAATCATTCCGCCATTTATTGTAAGATCAGAATAAGAGAATGCCGGGATAAATACAAAAAACAGCATTGTTAAAAATAATACTTTTGTTTTCATAACACCGCCCATAATTAAACTTCCCATGTTCTTTAGAAATTCTCAAATCAACATTTAAACTTTATTTAAATCGAAACATCGTTCATATTAATCACTATAATTGAAATATTAGCGTGGCTCTAGATAATCAGGACGGATTGACCCATCTTTTTCAGAGTCGTTCGGCTTTTCCTGTTTAAATACATTGGTTAGAATCTCCTCCAGCCTTTTTTTTGTATTAGATGATATGTCCTGATTATAAAGATTCATTAACAGATCAAATGATTCTTTATGTTTGTTCTGTGATAGCAATACGGCGGCGCGGGCTATTATCACCTCATCATAATGAGTATATTTTTGGCTGCATTTATCATACACAGCGTTTATGTAGATGGCGCCTTTTGTATAGTCTCCACTTTTCATATATAACGCTCCAGCGGTGAACTGCACATCTATGTTTGTTGGTTCCATACGCAGTCCGTCTTGTATTGCTTCAATCGCTTTTGTATACTGTTCATTTTTGCCCAACACAGATGCTATCCATACATAGTTGATTGCGTTGGCCTTAGCCGTGTTCTTTCTCTCTATGACGTTTACAGCCTTTTCGTAATTCTTGAACGTCACCATATACACATACACTAGTGAGGTCATTGTTTGGAAATCGGTTGGTTCTTCGTTGAAGGCTTTTTCGTAATATGATACTATTTTTGCGGGTTCTTTCTTTAAACTGTAAATCATTGCCAGAATGCAGTATAGATCAAATCTCTTCATAATCTTGTAATTATCTATTTTTACAAAGAACGATTCTATTTCGTTGAGTAAAGCCGTATCCGCCACGCTAAATATGTTTTTTTTATCATTAAAATCAAGTGTCAAAGATTGATCAGTAATCAATCCCTTGAAATAGAAAAAGATCAGATGCTCGAAATGCAGTAACGCTTTGTAGCGTAGATCATTGGGATTTTTTTTTATAAGATTTTGTATGCGTCTATAATCGTATACGTTTGCAATGTCGGTTGTTTTTAATTTTTCATGAAATTCGGCTTTCGGGCATATATTGTTCTGACAAAACAGCATGAGCTGCACAAACTCCGATTGAAAGAGGGTTTCAAACGACAGACCTTCAACGTTATTCAATTTTGAAAAATAGATGTTGGCTTTATCGTATTGCCCCAGCATAAAATACAGATACCCGACATACTGGTACGTTTTAATTCTTTCTTTATTTGTTGTGGCAATATCCAGAAGTGTAAAGGCATTCTTGAATGCTAGTTTTGCATAAGAATTAATCAATTTTTCATTTTTTGCATTATAATGTATCAGTTCAATATATAAACCTACAGTATCAGTTAGCGCTTTTTTATCGGTTGGAGCGTTGTTTAGCTGCATCTGAAGTAGTTTTTCTGCTTTAATATACCATTCGTTCGCTTCTTTGATGTTATTAAGCGAGCGGTATAAACCCGCAAGCTCAACTGCATTGTCGGGATCTTTTTTCGCCGACCATTTCATTTTTAAACTTTCTATTTTCGCTGAAACAGCTTTCGGATCAGGAACCACTTTTTCAGTCATGAACGATCCGTTTGGTGAGAGGTTGATTCCAAATGATACGTTTATGGGAAATTTTATCTTAGCGGAAATGAAGGATACATTTTCCTTATTTGCTTTTTCTTGTGCGTTTGCAGCTACTGTTTGAAGGAAAAGGATAGCCCAAAAAATAATACATGCGAAAAATGTTTTTAAATACTGTTTCATTGTAAACCTCCATTTCTATGGATTCATTTCTGTTTTCTTTTATTCTTAAGAAAAAATATAATTACAGAATATTGATCGCGTACATGTGTTTAATATGCCAATATAGAACAAAAATGAATAGACTTCGCATAACACCGACTTGCTATAATTCCATACGGGCAAAAGATATGTCTTGCATTGAAAGGCATGTATTCAAGACAAAGTATAACGCTATTATGCCGGTCAACTAAAATATGTGTGAAATACTTTTTGGAGAATTCTAGAAAAAATACGACTTTATAATAAATAAATCGTAAAAGCCTACAAATTGAATTGCTCCACTATTTCCATTTTTTGTCAATCTCCGCACATATTTCTTCAGTCATCTCTTCAACAAGACTTCCGCAAGCATCGTTGCTTTTCCCTATAACTGTAGTAAAAAGAACGCGATCTTCTCTCGTAAAACATGTTTCACTTACTATTTTTTCTTCGGGGAATTTTATCAGCCAACCTGCAATTCCAACACCGACTTTTCCGGTGAAATTTCCGGTAGTATATGATTTGCCCGACGCCATAATCCACACGACAAAGATGTAATCTGTTTTAAGTTTCTCGTGAATTTTGCGGATAACTTCTCGATTTGCATCAAATGTCCACTCGTTATTATTATCTACGAGAAAATTTGTCGGATAACTTGGGAATATGGATTTAACAGCTTTCTGCGAAAGAACCGAAAGACGCCCGTCGCCGGCAAGAAATAGTGTTATCTCTTCTGCCATTTGAGCTTCATACTCGTTATCATGTCCGCACAAAATAGCGATGGATCCCTTGCGCGGCGGCATACTTTCACCTCGCGGACCAAATACAACCTCCGAAGAGAAAAAACATGAAGCGGTAAAAATACAAACAAGACAAAAAGCAACTGATGTAAAAAGCTTTTTCATAATTCTCTCCATATTTAAAATCCGATAATAATTGGGTGGTGTGGAAAGCGCATAAAATACGTCTTTCCGCACCTATATCTTTTCCGCTTGAAAAAAGAGAATCCCGCATAAGGCATAATACATTTATTAATATACTTCGACTTTGTGAGAAACTGCTGACTCTTTTATCCTTTTGGATTCTATCAATTTGGTCTTTGGTACAATAAAATTTCCGCCACTTCCCTTAATCGTTTTAGCATAGGTTTCGGATACATATTTCGAGTTGTCCGCAACTTTAAGCACAGTATCTCTTCCGCCCATTTCGTTTTTCTGTTCCGTAATCGTAATGTCTCCGATGTAAATAAAGACATCATCTTTTTCGAATTTGAACGGAATGAAAGTATGATAATTGAGAAAAACGGTGTCACCGGCATCGGCCTTCATAACAAGAGTGATGCATTTAAGATAAATATCCGCACGCGGGATTTCCCATATAAAATATTCTCCCCATTTTTCGGAAAAATTTGCAGTCGGCTTTTCATCGATTTCCATTTTGTTTGAAAAATTTCCCGCAAATACGCCTTTCCACTGTCCAGACCCTAAATTTTTCAGTTCCTGCTTTGGCTCCGGATTAAATGTTATTTTTCCGATAAGATAAACTTTCCCGGATTTCTCGGACTGCTGACCCTTAACCGAATTTACATAACTTGCGCATGAAGCTAAAAAGATAACCCCCAGCAATAACGCACTTAATTTCTTCATTCGAAACCTCTTGAAATTATATTTAATAAAACTTCCTGAATAATGCGGAATTCCCCGTTTGGAGACTGCATTATTAAGGCAATAACAATTGTTATTGCCTTAATATATCATATTCCCGATTTCATGTCGTCCCGAATTATAATTGTGTACATTTTTTCATCTAAAATTTTAAAAAATTTTTAGAAATTATCCCCGAATAGGAATTTTATAAAAATAATTATCAGAATCTAAAAAAATCGCGGTTTAAACTAGTACAGTCAAAAAGTCTGCATTGCGTCTTGTCCATGAAGATATCGATATTCTTTTGGAGTAAGTCCGACAGCCGAATGGAATGACTTATTAAAAGCTGTTTTGGAATTAAACCCGGAATTTAACGCTATATGCAAAATCGTCTGATACTTGTCAGTAATCAGTATCCTCTTTGCTTCCTCTATTCTATACCTATTTATAAAAATATTAAAATTTAAATTCATTTCTTTATTCAAAATTTCGGATAACTGGTGAGGAGTCAGATCAAGAAGCTCACTAAGCTTTGTTAAGGAAAGATCATTTTTCAAATACAGTTTTTCGTTTTCCATTATATCTTTTAGGCGTTCAACAACTTCCTTTACGTCAATTCCGTTTATCTTTGACTGCAGATACCTTAACCGGCTAGCTTCATTTCGGGCTATGTTAAAAAAGTCGGGATGCCGATAGCTGAAGATAACCATGCTAATTATAAAAAAACTATAATATAATAAAGTGATCTCATAAAAAAAAATAAAAAAACTGTTTCGAAGCATAAAAAGAACTACAACAATTATAAGAATGAATGCGCTTAGAATTAAAAATCCATGTAGAATCTTATTCAGTGATATTGTTTTATCCGAACGAGGTTTCTGTAAAAATTTGAAATCCCATGAAGCTTTTGCAAAACAAAAGATTCCCCATAGATAAACCACAAAACGCACAATATCTTCCCTGAAAAAAAAATCGGCAACCCAGTTTTTTGAAAAAAATTTGCCACCACAGACATTGTATATAAAATTGACAAAACAAAATAAAATTATGATGATTATCAAAACCCCGATTTTATATACACGATACACAGATATTGCCCCGCGAAAAAACAACGAACGAAAATAAAAGTATATGGATACGAGACAAATAGTCAATAACGACTGACTCAAAAAAAACAAGAAACCCATGCTCGTTCCCTCAAAAAAAGTATAAATCATTTCTGTCATTAGAAAAAAGCCGAAAGAAAAATGAGAAAGAGCACTGAAATAATTTATTGTATCTTTTTTGCGAATGGAACACTGAGCAAGTCCGATGATAATCGAAAAGAATCCGCAGGAAAAAATAATGAGAGGCAGCACGCCGCCTTTAATAATAAGAACCATAATTCCCCTGATGGAACACTCTCAACTACCACAAAAGATTTCAACCAAAATTAAATCAAACAAATCAGCCGAATTATAAAATCAAACTGGAGTTTTTGTTACATGTTGAAACAGTTCAGTCTTGATAAATTTAGTAAAGAATCAAATATTCCTTTTGAATAAGTCCGACAGATGAATGAAATGATTTATTAAAAACTTTTTTAAGAATAAACATGAAATTTAATGCTGCATGTGAAAGAGTCTGATACTTATCCGAAATCAGTATTCTCTTTGTTTGTTCTATAAGCTGATTGTCTTCATTGTGCACAATAGGTTTGTTAATTGTTTTATTGATGAGAGTATAAATGCCGACGCGTTTACCGTTCTTTTTGGCTTGAAGGGCATCGGATTGCATTTGGTCGATAAAGTCGGATTCTTTGTCGGGATTAGATTTTCTTTTTTTGCCAGTCATGAGAAGCCTCAGCGTATGGTTGTTATACAATCTTTTTTGATAGTCCTATTTTGCGGTTCTGCAATTGGGGCCGCGGCTAACCAGGCAGAGAGGGCAACTGCGTAGGTTTTCGCATTGCGAGGGCAGAGTAATACTTTGTTCATATTAGGAATTTTCTCTTGAAAACATCAATCTGTAATAATTCCATTTGAGAAAAAACAATGTTTCACATAGGAGGATGCGTAAAATAAGAAAGCAGCACAAGATTGCGCCGTCGGTCTATCATTTTATCTGGAAAGGCTCATAAAATTGTTTCTTTCTCCACAGGGACGCTGACTGGGCATAACATAAAGGAAAACCTCAAGTAATTTAATTCTGTAATCCGGATCATGAAAAAATTCCGAAAAACAAGTAAGCAAAATTTCACCCGTATGTTATTTTTCGAAGCGAATTCCTTTTTTCTGGAGTTCGCCAAAAAGTATTTCGCGCATTAAGAAAAGAAGTTCTTCAGTCGTTTCGGAACAGAGATATTTGTTTTTGCTTTTACAATAAAAATAATTCGGCATGCTTACTTCAAAAACATCTTTTCGGTTTTCGGTCTCGTATACTGTTGTTATCACATAGTGACCTTCGGCTATTGCCGTTTTTGGAACTTTGGAAAGTGGAACGAATCTTGACTTATTGATAATTCTCGTAATTATTGTGGCTTCTCCGGAGTTTTTACTATATACCATTTTTAGCGGAGTTTTTTTCAAGCTTGGTACAGGATAATATATTATTTCAATTTTTGATACTTGATCTTTTGGAATATTATCATTAGTAGCCGTCAAGCAGCATGTAAAAAGAAAGATCGCAAGAACTGTGAATATATTCAGTAATTTCATTTTCGATCCTCTATCTTGAATTTTGTTCAAGCCAGCAAAACCGTATTTTTGCATGGAAAGACATATTTGCTATTATAGCTTTACACGATTGAGCCGGTCAACTGAAATATATATAATCTAATTCGTTATTTAATTTCATTTTCACCTGCTTTCATATCAGCATGAGAAATATTATTCTTTCATTTGTGTAAAAGAGTAATATTAGGCTATTATTAAATATTCAGGAGAAGCAGAAAGCTGCGGCATCGGTACACGAAAGTGAAACTACCATATCTTGAAATCGGTCTTTACGTCGATTGAGGTAATAACCTGTGTGTTCCTATACCGTTCGCGATACTGCATTGAATAATAATTATACCATTTATATTTCAACGCAAGCATCACCTTTTCATTGAGTGAATAAGAAAGAGAGGTGTCAATTGACATCTTCCAGTACCCCTGTTTTTCCGACTTATCCTTGGCGGAATGTCTGTTGATCGAAACAAACGAGTCTGCGGAAAGGCTGTATGTGAATGAAGTGAAAAATACTTTTTTGTATTTCACGATTGTTTCAATTCCATAGACATAGGGGCCGACAGGATCTTTAGTTTCTTTCTCAAATCCGACTCCGAGTCTTCCCGTGAAAGTCTCCATCTTAAAATCGAGCCCGGTAGTTTCCCTTATGATAGTGGGCCGTAATCCTTCGGTTTTTACAAGCTGGGTATCAAGCTGAAATTTATTATACGGACTGATTATGGGGAAATAATTAAAAGTATAGAGCGCAGTACACCGGAAGATATTTTGAAGATACAATTCGTCCTGACGAACATAAAAGATATACGGAGTCAGCACAAACCGGTGATGCCGGTTATATACAGTCAAATCGATGCGGTCCTCTGTTCCTATTTTTTTGTATTTAGTCTCAGACATTCCTGTAGGAGTACTCATGTTTTCGCCGCGGCTTACACTTGCTGATTCTCTGAAAAATGACAGGTTAATATCGGCAATAAGCCTGATTTTCGAATCAAGATATCCGAAGTCTGGACTGTAGAATTTTTTCTCACCGCTGGAATCGGCTGTTATTTCCGAGCTTAAATCACTCCATGTGTTCGTGCCGTTGAGTTTACGGGCGAGAAACCGTTCAATGTCATCATACACAGGTTGTGTCACTGCCGCACGGTAGCGTCTTTTGTCTTCGATTTCATAACCCTGGATTTTCGTTCCTTCTTTTCCCCGTATAATAACATCTTCCATTGATGAGGTTATCTTCTTCAGTTCTGAACCGCTTATTTCACATGTATACACGGGGTAGTTATCAACTATCAGCGAGAGCACATCAAATAGTTTTATATTGCCGATAATTTCCGAAGGTATGACAGGATCGCGCACTAATGAAATCTCCGTATTGAATCTATCGCGCATAAAATCGCCGACACGCACCTGATCAAGCACGATCGGGCGGTCACCTATTTCAACGGAAACGCTTTCAGCATCCTTCCGGTAATGATTTTTCCAGCCGGTTATACGTTCCATAAACTGACTATATTCGGTGTCAGCCGGATCTTTTGGAACGTTTCCCAACTGCCGGATATCCTTGACGCTCACTTTGTCGCTTATCTTCAGGCTGAGGCTGTACACGCTCATTGCAGAAGGAAGGAAAATTACTGTCCTTGAATCATCCAGTTCGACCCGTTTCATCAAACCGCCGAGAAGATCACCGCGGTTGTCGCCGCCGGAAATGACAAATCCGATTTGCGGAAATTCCCGGAGAATATCAAACAGCTCTCCATATCTGAGTCCTGACAGAAGTATGGTTGCATCTATGTTTTTATTTTCAAGCTCTCCCATCACCCGTTTTAACGCTATGCGGTTTTCAAGCAGCTTCACTTTGTAAAAATCGCGTTCCGCTGTTCCGACAACAACTCTTGAAGAAGACATCCCAACCACAGCAATTTTCAATCCCCCGGACTCAATGATGTCGTACGGAACAAAAAGGGGATCGTTGTCTTTGAAAATATTCGCAGAGAGAAAGGTCACTTTCCCGGTCTTTGAGAGGAATGAAATATTATCGCCGCCGAGCATGAAATCTTTAGACGAAACGAGTGTGCCCCGGCATCCAGTATACTTGAAGAAGTCTACCATCGCCGAGCCGTAGCTGTATTTAGAAAGAGCCCCCGGATACAATCCGTTACCCAGATCGAAATAAACCGCTCCTGCCGAAGTCTCTTTCCGCACCGTTCTGAACACCTGAATGATCTTATCTGATGTTTCCTGATCCTCAGTTGATGTTGAAAACCCGCCCCCGAGATTCGAGGTGAGAACAAATTTTAGCGTTGCACTTTTTTTTGTCTGCGGAAACACGGGGGAGAAGATAATAAACGCTGCCGCAAGCAGAATTGTAAAAGAGATTTTTAGATTCATTTTTGCACACATGTCGATCGATCGCCGAAAGGATCAATCACTCCCTTTCACCATTTTTTTGAGACCTTCGTTTTCGATACGGCTTTGATTAGCATCTTCCTGTAATTTTCTGATTTTATCTTCCATCTGAATCAGTTTCTCATCACGATTTGTTACTTCTTTTCTGAGACTTTCGATATCTCCGCGAAGTGAAAATTCTCTTTTTGAAGCGGCTTTCTTCTCCTCTTCGAGCATGCGTGCGGATTCGATTTCTCGTTTTTTCATGTCTTCATTGAGATTCCGGATCTTTTCGACTAGATCGGTTTCCATCTTTTTATTGAGATCAGAGAGTTCCTTTATTTTCTGTGCGCTTTCTTTTTCGAGAATGTTTATCTTGCCGGTGAGATTATCATATTTCTGCTGCCACAGCTTAATCTCATTTGCATGTGCTTCATTCAGTGATTTTTGCTCACTTTCCAGAGAGACAACACGTGCAGATTTGTCTTTAAGATCTTTTCGTATTGAATTATTTTCATCTTCAAGTACTGAATTCCGGCGGGCGAGAAGTATTTCTTTGTTTTTTAGAATATGGTTTTCTGATTCAACTTTGCTTCGGTCAGAACCGGATTGGATTGATGAACAGGACAAGCTGATAGAAATGGCGAGAATAGTTACAATAATCCGGGAAAATCTCATAGTTGAATCTCTCCATTAGAACAGTTCGCGCTGTGCAAGAAGTATCTAATATAATGATGCAGTCTTCTCTATGAAACTGAACGATGTTTGCTGCACAACGATATACTGCTCTTTTTATATCCTGATATAATATCGGCAACATCATACAGGCACTGATTACATTTTCAAGTATTTATTTGAAATCATCAGATAATACCGAGCAGAGCTTCTCCGGTCACAGGGTATCCGTATTATCATGTCTGCCTAGGTTATTCCGAAAAAATATCCGCTAATGATTTTTGGTATGAAATTTTATTTTTGATTTCATTCATGATTTGTTCAAATTATTCTAAACCTTCCTATAATGCGCAAATTTTAATTGACCCACTCAGTCAAACATTGATTACTAATACGTGTATTATTTTGTGCAAAATATCTGATTTTTGCATGAGATGATTTTGTGAAATTCACAGATTGAAAATTGTGCGGAGAAGGGGCGAAATTCCCCGGTGAGACAAACGGTCGGAAATAGAGAGGTAGTATCATGAAGATTAAAATGCTTTCAACTATTATTGCGATGGTTTTTGCGTTGATTCTGTCAGAAAGCAACAGTATGTCGGCAGACAAAAATGTTATATGGCTGATAAAGCCCGGATTTTTCTCCGGTTCGGATTTTTATAATGGATTAGCTAGAGTTCAGATTGATAACAGGCGAAGTAGTTCTGTAAACTTGGAAGGTAAATATGTTGATTCTGTTTTTCATGAGGGACTGACAAGTTTTCGTGAAAATAATAAAGTAGGATTTAAAGATACAAAAGGGCGGGTTGTCATTAAGCCTCTATATGTTGATGCCTGGTATTTTTCTGGAGGTTTCGCAAGGGCTCAGGTAATGCTGTTTGATGCTGCTGACTGGGTAAATAAAAATATGGATGAACTGATAGCGCTGAATGTGCGTTTAGATCAAATGGCAAACGCATCAAAGCTGAAGATGAAGGGATGGGGATTTATTAATAAAGAAGGTGTGTTTATATCGAAACCGGAGTTTTCGGAATTAACTGATTTTTCGGAAGGTATCGCCGCTGGAAAAAAATCTGATAAATGGTGTTGTATCGATACTAATGGAAAATTTATTACACAATTTGATTTCACACTGGTAAAACCTTTTTCCGAAGGGCTTGCCGCCGTATATAAAGATAAAAAGTGGGGCTATATTAACAAAGATGGAAAACTGGTGATAGAACCTGAATTCAATGGGGTTTGCAATTTTTATATGGGTATTGCTAAAGTCCACAAAGGTAATAAAGCCGGATACATAAACAGAGATGGAAAGTTTGTTATAAAACCAAAGTACTCCAGCATCGGTGATTTTCATGACGGTCTTGCATATTTCAATGATGGCGGGAAATGGGGTTACATGAACCGGGAAGGAAAAATAGTAATAGAGGCCGTATTCAGTAGAGCAGGCAATTTTTCCGAAGGTGTTGCTGTTGTTGAAAAAGATGGTAAGAGATGGGTAATTGATAAAAACGGTGACCGCATGTTTGATATTCCCTTTGTTGCAGGCAGTGTTTTCTCTGAAGGACTTTTGGATATATATGAAAATGGTAAAAATGGTTATATTGATAAAGAAGGTAATGTGGTCATTGATCCTCAATTTGATGACGCAGGACAATTCAAGGAAGGTGTGGCGCGGGTCAAAAAAAATGGGAAATATGGTTATATCGTAAATCCTCTTTCTTCAGGCAGACAGGAGAAATTTCTTGAGAATAGCGGATTAGTAATTGGAGAAGTGAAAAGCATATCAAAATCTGAAATAATCGTGAAGAAAAATGACTCCGCTAAAAGTATTGCGATAAATGATTCATTTTGTCTATTCTCAGGCGGGAAAATAGCGGTTCTTCGTCAGATTTCTTCTGACAAGGGAGAAATGATATGTGAAGTAATTTCCGGTAAAATGCAGGGCGTGCGACAGGGTTTGAAGGTGTATAAATATAAAACAATTGAAACTGGTGCAATAGGAAGACAGTACGCAGAGGTTAAATAGATCAACGGTTACGGCATGGAGTGCGTATTATTCCATGAACCGCTCCTTTTGAAGCAGTTGATTTCATTATTGTCTTTTTGTAAAGATAACCTCAATTCGACGGATACGAATAATCTATGCATGACCGCTGAAATTTAAAAAGAGATCATGCATAGATGGTAATTCTTTTACTTCTGAATTGAGCGTTTTATCATCTTAAATAATCCAATGAAAATATAAATGATTCCTCCGGCAAAAAGAATTATTCCTGCGCCGGCAAGTCGCGGTTTATTTTGCGATCTTCCCATTCCCCATCCTATTATACCGAGAAGTAAACAGCCCAGGCCGTATAAAATGCTTTTTATCCAGGAATCGCTGGACACTGCAGGTAAAGATGACTTGGTATCTGTTTCGGAGCTCATTAATACTGCCGAAGCTAGTGAAAGTGCTGCTGAGAGAGGAAGAAGAATGGGAAAAACAGCTGAATGATATTTATGAAATATTCCGGAATTTAATCCTCTAAGCGCAAAAAATATTCCATTTAACAGCATAGGAATCAGAGATATTCCGTATAAAACCGGGAATATTTTTTTTACCGAAATAGAAGCAAGAAGACTGGAAAAAATCAAAGCGGCGAGAAAAAGCAGTAATTCAAGGTAAATTATAATAGGAGAGAATCTCTTTGTTATAAACAATATCAATAAAAGAAGAGTAAAAAATATACCAATGAAAAGAAAAGAAATAGAAAATATGTTTTTGCTATTTTTGGTGCGCAAAAAAACAATGTAAAAAGATAACGCAATAATAATCCACGAAACAATCCACAGAAATTTCATAAAGTCCCCCTTGCTTTTAAAAGCTTTTTTAAGATGCCTCTTTTAAATGCCGACACGTCATAATCCCATGCATGGAAAATCCAGCTTTGCATGGGGAATGAGTCTATTAAGATATGAATATCTGAATTCGCCGGTCAATCAAAATTTAACAGGATTATTATACGCTTGCTTTTTCAATAACCATAATTGTTCATTTCTTTGTTATTCCGTTTATAAGTTGCTTTACAAAACAACCTGAGAAAGATATTGTCGGGTGTGCTTTCAAAGAATATTAACAGGGGGATTTATGGCGGAGATAAAAATTGTTCAGAAGCTTGATGATAAGCTTGTCGAAAACAAGATAATAAGCAAGCAGTACAAGGCTGATTATTTGCTTGTTCATAAAAAGCTGAATTCTTTAATGAAGAAAACCGGACGTATTTTATCTGAAGATACTTTTGCAAAAGGCGAGCTTGCTCTCCGCAAGTGGCTTCTCATGCTTCAAAAGCAGGGCTCTTCACAGGAAAAACTCACCAGTTATTTGCGCTGCGGGCTTGCTCATCTGTCATTCGATTTCATAGAATCGACATACAAACAGATTGATTCCGACGATTTGATTGCACGTACGCTTGTTTCACTGAAAAAAAGAAAATTCCACAATACCTTTTTTAAAGCTCCGGTTGAAAAAAAGATGAAGGCAGTTAAAAAAAAGAAAACTGCTGTTAAGAAAACTGTTAAGACAATCAAGAAAACGAAAATTGTAAAATCCGCCAAGAAACCCAAGAAACTGAAAGCGATAAAAAAATCCAAAGCTCCGAAGAAAAAGGCTTCGGTCAAAAAGAAAAATAAATCGCTTTTTGGCAGAATAAAAAGAATGCTGGATTAACTGCGGTAGATTCCTCATTCATTGCATCGAGGCACTTTGAATTGGATGACACTTTCAATTCAAAGTGTTCAAAACATTTCCAAGCGATGAAAAATACTTTTTAAGAACTAATGAATCGGCGCACGCCTAAGCAACTATTAGCATGCATATCACGTATTAGTATTTTAATATTTTTCATCGGCCTGGTATTATCATCTTTTAGTCTTCCTGCGGACTGATGGTTTTTATCTGCTGTACGCCTTCCCATGCGTAGTAGCTGTTTACATTTTCGTTGCCGCTTTTCTGCGTAAAACGTATAAATTCATTGCTCATGAATACGGTTGCGTTCTCAAGAACCTCTCCATCGTTTATTTGAATCTTTACGCCCTTGCGTTGTTTGCGCGAAAGAGTTCCCTGCACGGGTGATGTCGCATACTCAAGAATCTTTTCCCAAACGGGTCTCATATTTACGGGTTCTATCATCATTTGTCCTCCATTGATGATTTAATATACCCCTTTTGAGAACTTGCTTCAATAATTGATTTTATTATTAGATTACGGTAATGTAAACAAATCGATTTTCTTTTTAAAACAGCGACCTATCAAAGTCTCATGAGAAAAAATCACAAGTCTCGCATGGAAAGATTCGTTTATTGGCATAATGTTACGTGATTTAGCCGGTCAATTAAAATTATTTTAATGCATTTTGTCTACGCACAGTATAGAATGAGCTGTATGGAAAACAGGATAAAACTCGGCGTAAGCTCCTGCCTTTTGGGAAATCCGGTACGGTATGACGGCGGGCACAAACATGACAGATATATCACTGATATCCTGGGGAAATTTATGGACTTCATTCCCGTGTGTCCTGAAGTTGAAGCCGGGTTTGGTATTCCTCGTGAAGCAATGCGGCTCTTGGGGAGCGACGACGGAGTTCGTCTCATTACGCAGAAAACGAAAATAGATCAAACTGACAAAATGAACATCTGGATTACTGGCAAACTGGCTGAACTTGAAAAAGAAGATCTCGATGGTTTCATTTTTAAAAGCGATTCTCCTTCAAGCGGTATGGAGCGCGTTAAAATATATGATGATAAAGGTTATTCGCGCCGTACAGGATCGGGACTGTTTGCTAAAGCATTCATGGAACGTTTTCCTATCATACCTGTAGAAGAGGAAGGGAGACTAAACGACATCGGCTTGAGAGAAAATTTCATAGTCCGTATTTTTGCCTTAAGACGGTGGAAAGAATTAATCAGAAACAATCCCGGCCCGGCGGATTTCATTGACTTTCACGCAAAGCACAAGTATCTTCTGATGGCGCATAATCCTTCAATGCAAAAAGAGCTTGGGAAACTGGTCAGCGATATTAAAAACATCGGAAGACGGGATTTCATATCCGGATATGAGACCATGTTCATGGGAGCCCTTCGGCATAAAGCTACAGTAAAGAAAAATGTGAATGTCCTTCAACACATGGCGGGATATTTTAGAAACGAATTGAACAGCGGTGAAAAAAGGGAGCTCAAAGAAATAATTGAACAATACGGCGGGGAGCTTATACCGCTCATCGCACCGCTTGTACTAATCCGTCATTATGTGAATATATACGACGAGAAATATCTTGCGGGGCAATACTATCTGGAGCCCAATCCTGTTGAATTGAAACTGCGGAACCATGCATGATAAGTGAAGTTGAATTGACTGAAGTTGCAAAGCCACTTATTATATTTATCAATAATCATAAGAAGTTATGCGTTTTGGTTTCCGTCCAACAATAGATTCTATCATTCTGCATATTTCATAAATTGTTTTACTACCTTTTGAAGCCTTTATTTTAAGATCATTAATGACAATTTCGGTACCGCCATAACCTCTTACTGGAAATATTTCATCGATTATAAAAGTTCTTAAGTTGCTTTTTTTAAGAAAAATGGTATCCCACTTGTTAGAAATATATATCCCATTTTCTGGACTTTTAGTAAAAGAAACATCATTTTCATTTAGATGAATTCCAATATTAACCGGAGTAACAAATATATATTTACTAAATAATTTTGAATTAGAAGCTCTTAGTAGCTCATTTTCTTCATATAAAGAATTATCAAACATATAATTATTAGATATAAAAAAAGGACTTTGCTTTATATCGAGTTGATATTTTATAATTTTCAAGTCTTCGTTTAAATAATTCGTTATTTTTTTATTGTAACTATCATTGTTATCATTAACATATTTTGCAGCTTTAATTTCGTTTGTCCATATAATACTTAAATTTCCAGATGTAGCACCCATGTATTCTTTTCTTACATTGTCAAATAGAGAAAATGAAATTTCTAAATCTTCAATGATCCATTTTGAACTATATACAGCTGAACTCGAATAATCTCTACTTTCAGACTTGGGAAAATCTGATAGATTCTCATGCTTATCAGATTTTCCTAAATACTTGTTTATTTTTTTAATATATGGTGAATATAATTTTTCAAACCATTTTATTTCAAGAGGTTGAATTTGATAAGAAACACTTAAGACCGGTCTATCATTGAAAGGAGCTCGTATTGTCACCATGTTACAAGGCAATTCGAAAATACTGTTGCATTTACATTGAATATTATCCCGGTGCTCATTAGATTTATATTTAACCAAACCAACAAGCTTTTGCCGAACATCATCAAGAGTCTCTCCCCATTTGATGTCTATATTGTCGATATTAAAATATTCCGGATTATACTTCATTATATTTAATATTATACATCCACAAAATAAACTTTTATAACACCGATTTGCCATAGTATCATGCGGTAAATCGGTGTTTCTCATGGGAAAAAGCGTCTATTGACATAGCTCTATTCAATTGAGCCGGTCAATTAAAATTTGTCATCGGCGTATCTATTCGATAGAATAATGTTCGGTTGATACGGCGGCAAAAAGTGCGATTTTATAAATAGATGAACAGATTGAGCACAAAAAGGATATTCTTTCACTGATGGAGACTGCATTTTAGAAAATTTTAGCGGTGTAGAAGGTAACCAGAAGAAGTGGCTTGTATGTATCGTTGCTGAGATTTATGTATGTTCAAATCCGTTCTGCAATGATAATCCTATATAATATATTGAGGCTAGCTACGCTGTGTGCGGCTGTCTCATATGTCCGAAAAGTACATATCAAAAAAAACTCACGGCTATTGCTTCCACAAAAAATTCGACTTCTTCCAATAATTAGGTATATTAACATATAAAGATGGAGGGCGCTATGTCAAAGTTATTACTGAAGCTATTTGCACCTCTGGCAGGTGTGTTTATGATACAGTCATGTGTGACGGCAAATCCGAAAGAAGAGACAGCGATTTTTGCAGGTGGGTGTTTCTGGTGTGTCGAAACGCCGTTTGATTCTGTTGGCGGTGTTATCAGTGCCGTATCCGGATATACCGGCGGCAAAACAAAAAATCCAACGTATCGTGAAGTCTCAACAGGTCTTACAGGGCATTATGAAGCGGTGCAGGTTACCTATAATCCGCAGATAATCAGCTATAATGAACTTCTTGCAATATTCTGGGCGCAGATTGATCCGACCGATCCTGACGGTCAATTTGCTGACCGCGGAAGTCAGTATCATACGGCTATTTTTTACAAAAATGACATGCAAAAACATTTAGCCGAACGTTCGAAAGAAATCCTGAACAAATCGGGAATTTTTAATAAAACGATAGCGGTGAAAATACTTCCTGCATCAGAGTTTTACAGGGCTGAGGAATATCATCAAAACTATTGTAAGTATAATCCTCTTGAATACAAGCGCTATAAGGAAGGATCGGGAAGGGAAGGTTTTTTGAAAAAAACCTGGGGCAATGACGGAATTGAAAAGGTGAAAAAGATGCTGCTTTCGGAAGACAATAAAAACAATACGGGACATACAAAAGAGGATTTGAAAAAAGTTCTTACACCTATTCAATATGCGGTAACTCAGGAATGTGCAACCGAAAAAGCATTTGATAACGAGTACTGGAATAATCACAAAGAAGGTATTTATGTCGATATCGTAACCGGTGAACCGCTCTTTTCGTCGGTTGATAAATTTGATTCCGGCACCGGTTGGCCGAGTTTTAAAAAACCGATTGAAGAAGGCAGTGTTAAAGAAAATGCAGACCGAAGTTACGGCATGGTTCGTACCGAAGTCAGGAGCGCAAAAGGGGACAGTCATCTCGGTCATGTATTTGATGATGGTCCGGCTCCGACGAATGCAAGGTATTGCATAAACTCGGCATCCCTGAAGTTCATTCCAAAAGAGAAACTGGCGGAACAGGGGTACGGACAATATCTTTCACTGTTCGATAAGAAGTGAAATTTAAGTTCCAGGCGAATTCCGCCAATTTAAAATGAAATTAATCGTTTTTGTGCTATTATAATGATGTGAAAGGAGGAAATATGAATTATCAAGATGTTTATAATAAAATAAAGAATGATGGACTAAGTCAGATTCTGCTTGCGGATAAATTTTATAAAAACGGTAAAAAAGTTATTTCGAAAGAACAGATTGAAGAAGCTTATCTGAATCTAAAGAAAATCTGTGATTCAGGCGATATGAACTTTGATTCGGTAAAAAATATTTTAAAGAAGTATTCCGGTGAAACGGATATTAGCGATCTGGTCAAAAGTTTTCATGACGATATAACAGGCGGCTGTTCGCAGTGCGGATGCAAATGTTAATCGGGAATTTTATATCTGACATTTCACTTTTGTGAATGTAGGAATTTCTTTAATGAAAGACCGATCAGTCAAAGAGGCATGCGTCAAAAAAATATTTTTGGAGATGTAAAGACGTGCTTATGGAAATGGCGTGAAGAGGTTTGTCCGGTCAATTAAAATTATATCGGAAACAGAATCATGGCATTCTAGAATGCGCCGCACGACCTGAACGATAATGCGGCGATCGGCCGTCAGCCGGGTTTGAAATTCGACGCTGCGGGTTCTGTACAGGTGAAGGCAAGACGAAATTGATCCGCGGTTAGTGAGTGAGATGCGATTGATCAATCAGCAGTAATCGGAATCTTGGCGAGAAATCCTGCCTCGAAAATCCTCTCGTTTCTGAAGACCGAGTAACGGCAGTAGGGCAGAATATATGCGAAGGTGAACAGCTCAACAGAGAAACCTTTCTGTATTTTGCCGCCAACCCGCCGAACTGCGGGTCCGAATTCTATTCCGGCCATTATCGGAGGACCGGACATGAGCATGAAAAACTCAACTCCGAGATTCGAACGAAGATCATCGCGCGTTTTGAGCCCGTCCATATAAACACCCGCACCGAAATTATTCATGAGGCGGACATAGCTTATCTCTCCACCGATAATGTATCCATTCCCGCCGTAGCCGACGTTGACACCCAAAGGAACGACCGCTTGAGGCCATTCCGCAGCGGTTGAATCGGTTGTGTGAAAGAATGACAGCACGATGATGGTGACCGCGAACGCGAATAAGCTTATATGCCGGTTGCAGCGACTACTGCAGGTATGTTGGTTACAAGCTGCTTTAGTCATAGGCGTTTGATGCTCGTGAGAAGAATGCCGTCGCGGATGAGCGCGTAGTTTATGTATTCGATAATGCTCTGCGCGATCGTCTGTACGTTTTCCTTCGAGGGCTGATATATGTAGACGCGTAATTTATCCGAGAGATTTTGTTTCCCGAATGCCACGGAGTCTTCCTCCTTCTCCGCACTGAAAGAGCCGTCGGAATAATACAGCGGCGTATCGCACGGATCGAGCATGAACGAAATATTATTGTACATATAGTATTTCCTCAATAAAACACATATTTGTCAAAGTTACATGCGTCAAAAAAATCCGTGTTGTGCATGAAAAACCCGTTTACTGACATAGAGTGAAGAAATAAAGAGGGTCAATAAAAATTTAATCTATTAAATAGTCCATACAAAAGATTGCTTTAACAAATCAAATTTTAAATATCTATCAATTAATACATCTGCTTCTTCAGGAGTAATCAACACATAGAATCCGTTAGACTTATTAGGTTTATAAAATTTCATTTCAAGATTAAGTAAATTATCTATTTCTAGATTCCATTCTTTCTTGAACCACTTAAAGTATCTTTTCTTCCACTCTTTTAATAAAGTCTTAGCATTCTCAATCGTCATTTCCCATGATTTACCCCCAGTCATGCAAAAATTATTTTGTGAAGCAAACTCAAGTATATGTCTAAACAAAGCAGCTTCAAATGATTCAGCATAAAATACGCCTTCATCATCATCGTGAGGGCAATAAACTACAGGTAAAGTTGGTAAATAATCTAGGTGCCATCCCCATAAATCCCCACCTCCTGTTTTTGCAAAGGGTACAATTCTTTCAGATTGATAGTCTGGACACTCAAAATTTCTAATTTTCTCCACTGTAAGCCACTCCATGTCATAAAACCAAAGATACTTTTGGGTCTCCAAATGGTTCATATCAATGAAGTTTTCTGTAGTCAAACACCCTTCTGTATCCATCTCCATAAATAATTCTGGAAAGTCAAAACTGTTTTGTATCAACATTGCATGTTCCTCCTCAATTATGGTAAGTTTTTCGCAAATTCTCTTGTTGCTTTTGCTAGTTCGAGTATTTTTTCTCTTGGAACCCCAGCTGCTTTCATTATTTTTATATATCTAGGAATTTCCTCAATAAAACATCGACCTGTAAAAGTCACGTGCGACAAAAAAATCCGTGTTGTACATGAAAAAAACCCGCTTACTGACTTAGAGCCAAGCGATTGAGGCGGTCAATTAAAATTTTGATCTATATCTACAGAAAACCAAGTCGAAGGAGATATTTTCTCTGGTAAAGTATTCCACGCAATCAAATAATGTAAAGAAATTTCGCTATTGCTTGGTATTTCTTCTAATGAAAGTGAAATAGTATTGTTATAAAAAGATACAGGATCGTTACCATTTTTAAAAAATGTTTCATTTGGATATCTTCTAAGTAAATATCCTAAATCTTCAGTTCTATATCTAGGAATTTCCTCAATAAAACACCGACCTGCAAAAGCCACGTGCGAAAAAAAATCCGTGTTGTACATGAAAAAAACCCGCTTACTGACTTAGAGCCAAGCGATTGAGGCGGTCAATTAAAATTTGTCTGCATTAAACGGGATATTTTCCGAATTAAAAAAAAAGCCGGAGGCAAAACCCCGGCTCAAAAACAGCTAAACCAATACCATAATAAAAAACCTCATGCAGAAAGATATATCCCTCAAGTAAAAGAAAACTCCCAAATTATCACCGAATAACAGCCTCAACTTCAATCTCAATCAGATGATCCGGACCATAAAGGCGTTTAACTTCAACCCAAGTTGCCGCCGGCAGGTGTCCGTTATAGATCTTTTTTCTGGCCTCCTGGCATTTAATAAGATCATCCATACTTGTACAATAAATTGTTTCTTTGATTACGTCATTCATACCGGCGTTTTCACTCTTGAGCGTAACGAGAATAGCGTCATAAGCGTCTTTCATCTGCGCTTCCATGGTTTTAGATTTCACGGTATCCCCAACGGTTCCCGATACAACAATCCTGTCTCCATAGGTCGCGGATTGAGAATAGCCTATCTGATTTTCCCACTCCCCCAGATGAAAAAGCCTTATTTCCTTCTTCTCATCGGTTTTTCCGGAGCAACCGGTCAAAAAGATCGCCACGGCGATAAACACAAAAATTTTTTTCATCATAATACCTCTTGTAGTTATTTATTTCCATTCTACGGAATCAACGGCATAAACCGTTTTATGATTCATCGCTCCGGACATGCTGAGCGAAAATCCCACCCCCCTGACAAGTACCGGATTGCCTTTCGCAACAGTCTCGTCGATCCGAAAAGATATCCTCCTCCACCCGGATCCATCCAAAACCGTCTCCCTGCCGTAATCCGCAATCCAGCCATACGTTGACAAAACGCTTGGGCGAAAATTAAATCTGCCGGCATCATCAGAGGATATATACAGATCTATAAATACCTCCTTTCCCCTTAAATTTTATATCTAGGAATTTCCTCAATAAAACACCGATCCGTAAAAATCGAATATGTCAAAGAAACCCTTTTGCTGAAATAGAGCCAAGCGATTGATCAGGTCAAATAAAATATTTTAAGGTGCGGAAACAGCCTGCCAGGCGCCGCGGCTTCTGAAAGCTGGCGAAGATATTATTTGGCCGCTTAAGTCACTGTCCCACAAAGTGGTAAAAAGCGGGCTTGTTATAGAATCGCAGCCTGTGCTTCCGGGAGAAGTATTTACCAGCCGGTAATCAGATACTCCGCTATCGTAAAAATCTGCCACGCCCTCTGTCTCGTGTGCAGTTTTTGTCCAGACACCGGCATTTTGACAAAAGGCCCCTCCATTTATAAAAGAAAAATGATTGTAATCATGCGACAGGTTGTTCCCGACCGGATTGATCCATGAAAGCGCATAATGATTGGTCTGCACAAGATTATTCTTGATCACGAAATTGCTTTGCGCAAGAATCACAGCGTCCTTTTTATTCCAGTTAACCAGCAAGCCAAACACGCCCCAGCCGTTGCGGTCCGGCACGTTGTTTATTAATGTATTATTGGCAATCAAAACATTTTTGTAATAAATATCGTCTCGCATGCTGTTTAAGTGAAAAATAAAAGCGTCATTCGGACTTTCGACATAGGCATTGTAGGCGATAACCATTCTGTTGACTTTGCCCATAGCTTCCATAAAGCAATCCGCGTTTCTGATATAATTGTGATGGATGTAGATATCTTCACTGACATATTCCCATTTCAGTCCATCCGCATCGTAGCCGAAAAATTCGATTCCGCTTCCGTCCGTTCCAAAGGAACGGCTTTCTGCTATGCAATCACTAAGATAATTCCAGGCTATCTCGATCCGTTTGCCCACAATTCCGACTCCGACGGCTCCCCAATCCTTATCGGGTACTCCGGTATCGACAGCCATCACGCCATCATGGACCCAACATCCAAGAACCTTCTGGTCTTCTCCGGCAATGCCCACGCCCGCTCCGCTCTGACTGATTTCGCAGCCTGCTACGATAATAAAACTGGAGTCCATACTCATGCTTATGGCGGTTGCCTTTGCGAACTGGACCCTTATATCGAGAATGTTAAAATGCTTTGCAGCTATTGTAGAACCCGTATTTCGGCCAAAGGAAATCGCAGGCCATTCCAGATTCGAATTCCATAAAGCTCTGGGTGATTTGATTAAAGGTTTATTGCCAGTGCCGTAAGCTTCGACATAAGCCGGATTTCCGGCGACCCCTCCGCTTCCATTATCAAAGAACAGGCTCTCATTCACCCACACGGAACCTCGCGCCAGGCGCAGGACCTGCCCTGGGCCTAGAACAAGCGAATGGGCGCGGGACAAAGTTTTCCAGGCGGTTGCAGGACTTCTGCCGTCAGCGGAGTCTTTGCCGTTGACAGAATCGATATACCATGCTTGAGCACCCGCAGGCGAATAATAAGGTTTGGTGTCGAAGGGTCGAAAAATATAAGCAGGCGGAGGAGGAACGGGATCGAGAACTTTGTCATACTGTTCAGCAGCACCGCAGGAAGACAGGAGAAAAGAAAATATCATTAGTATGGATAACAAAAAATGTGTTCGGTTGGCGTTTTGCAAGTGGACACCTCTTACTACTCATTTCATAATAACTTAATGACTGAAAACATATAGGCACTTCCTCAATAAAACACCGATCCGTAAAAAATCGAATGTGTCAAAAAACCCTTTTACTGACATAGAGCCAAGTGATTACGAGGGTCAATTAAAATTTCCAATTAAAAAAAACAATTATACGGAATAGCTTTTCATCATTATTTCCAAAACTAAATAAAACTGTACCTCCTTTTGATTTGTTATAATAGAAATTATTGAATTGATCTTTTTTTTCTATTGCATTGGGCTGCCCGAATCGTTTAATAATTTCTGATTTATGAAATCCTAGTAATTTCACACAATCATTATATCTATTTTTTGTCTTTATGAAATGAATTGTCCCGATTTTTGATGAATCATGAAACCGATTTAAAAAATCCTTTTTGTCTGAAGAAATACAAATACTGAATATTTTTTTTGGGTATGAAGAATAATCTGAAGTAATACTTACCCAGCAATTTGTTTCAATTTTATCTTCCCATATATAGTTTATACTATATTCAGTACTGTTATCAATTCGGTTTTCTTCTATCCTTGAGGGTTTTCCTAATATAGCTATAGTCTTTTCTAAAGTATCATTTTCCTTTAATCCGAGAAATTCATTATAATCATCTATTTTTAGTAAATCAAAATTCTGTCCGTTATCGGCTTTAATAATGAAAGAAATTAATATAGTAAAAAATATTATTATTTTCATTGGAACCTTCATAATTCTTGTGGGGAAATTCCCCACAAGAATTATACATGCTTTTATATCTAGGAATTTCCTCAATAAAACACCGACCTGCAAAAGCCACGTGCGACAAAAAAATCCGTGTTGTGCATGAAAAAAACCCGCTTACTGACTTAGAGCCAAGCGATTGAGGCGGT
>Ga0209718_1001476_pt1 | contig 26404 bp, 25 predicted proteins | sample AD_JPNAS1_MetaG_FD_184420 | JGI IMG/M metagenome (GOLD analysis project Ga0209718, IMG submission 184420) | Active sludge microbial communities of municipal wastewater-treating anaerobic digesters from Japan - AD_JPNAS1_MetaG (SPAdes) (version 2) | ecosystem: Engineered > Bioreactor > Anaerobic... | reverse complement strand
ATCGTCAAGCTCAAACCCATCGACGGATTCTGCGCCGAAACGGCCAGCGCCGTCTCCATCTTCACGGCCACCCACATGGGGGTTCCTGTCTCGACGACCCATGTCATCACCGGGGCCGTGGCCGGAGTCGGGGCGGCCAAGAACGCGGCCGCGGTCAAGTGGCAGGTGACGATCAAGATCGTCTGGGCTTGGATTTTGACGATCCCGATGAGCGCCCTCTGCGCCGGCCTTTTGTACGAGCTCTTCAGCGTTTTATTTTAATCAGTACCTGTTTATCCATTTCCCGATTTAAATCTGAACCTGGTCAACCATTTCCCCATTTAAATCAGTACCTGTTTATCCATTTCCCGATTTTGATATTTCGATTTTCCACAAAACCTGAATCTGGTTGAAACGCGAGGACGCAAACCAATTCCGTACCTGGTTAACCATTTTCTGATTTCTTCAAATCCGTGCCACTCTCATGATTGCTCCAGGCCTTCCGAGTTAAGAATAAATATGGAAATGGATAAACAGGTACCGAATTAACAGGTACCGAATTGACCGGCGATGCGCCGGGATTGAGAAATACTCCGGCGAAACATAGAATAGATGCAGTTGAAATTTTCCCCGGAGGACGCCATGATCGCCCGCTTTTGCCGTATCTTCCTGATTTCGCTCGCCCTTCTTCCTGCCGTCTTGGCCGTTTCCGCCTCGGCTGCGGAAGGGACGCCCTTCCGGCCGTCGGCCGCGCCGCTGGTCACCTATGATCCTTCCTTCCGCATCTGGTCGGCGGCCGACCTGGTCGGAACGGGGCTCCGGCCCCCTAAGGAGCAATTCGGCGAGGGCCGCATCTCTGCCGTCGATGTCATCGATCCGGGAGCGAACCCCGGAAAAAAGGCGGGCTTCCAGGCGCGGCCGGCCGTCGGGGGCGTCCTGGTCAAGATGCTGGCCGGTCCGGCCTTCCGGGCGAAATGGTCCGCGGCCGCCGGGATGCGGCCGGCGGAGTAAGGAGGAAGGCGGCGATGGAATTCCTTGATTTTGACCTCTTCAAGTGGGTGATTCTTCCCCTGCTGATTTTTACGGCCCGCGTCTTCGATGTCAGCCTCCAGACGATGCGGATCATCTTCATCTCGAAAGGCCGGCGGCTTCTGGCCCCGCTCCTGGGCTTTTTCGAGGTTATCATCTGGTTGGTGGCCATCACCCAGATCATGCAGAACCTGACCAACCCTTTTTATTACCTGGCCTATGGAGCCGGCTTCGCCATGGGGACCTATGTCGGCATGCGGATCGAGGAAAAGCTGGCCGTCGGGAACGTCCTTCTCCGAGTCATCACTCCGAACAACGCGGACGAGCTTGTCGAACGCCTCCGGGGGGAAAAGCACGGCGTGACCTGCATCGATGGAGAGGGAAAAAGCGGGAAGGTCAAGATCATCTTCTTGGTCCTCGACCGGGTCAACCTGCCCCGGGTTATCGAGACGGTTCGTCAATGCCGGCCCGAGGCGTTCTATTCGGTGGAGGACATCCGGGCCGTCGGCCGGGGATATTTCCGGGTCAAGACCCGCGACCGGTTGTGGAGCCAAAGGAAGTGATGGGGGGAGAGGAAAGGGGAGGGGGGGCGTCGTTTTGCCGGCCCGCGCTTTTCCCGCCGTCGCGGACTTCTTTTGGAAGCGTGTTAACGCCGGCGCGAGAATAGTAATTCCGCCCTCGTCCGCGGCCGCTTTCGCCCGTTTCTACGCTTGGAGCTTGGCGATCCGGGCCAGCGACCGGCCGAGCCGGTCGATGTCTTCGAGAGTGTTGTAATGAACGGCCCCGACCCGAAGCATTCCGCCCTTGTCCACGAGGCCGAGGCGCCGAACCGTTTCGAGGGCGTAGTAGTGTCCGTCCCAGGCGTAGATCCCGTCGCGGTCCAGCTCCTCGGCGATCCGCCGCGGGGGGAGGTCCTCCAGGCGGAATGAGAATGTCGCGACGCGTTCGTCGAAGCGGGCCGGGTCCGTGAGCCCGAAGATTTTTATCGAGGGGACCGCCCGGAGGATTTCGAACATGGCTGAGGCAAGCGTCCGCTCATGGGCCCGGACGGCCGCCGCCGCCCGGAGCAGCTTCCGCTTCCGGCCGGACGGATCGTCGGCCGGCGTGGTCTCGGGATCGTCGCCGAATTGGGTCCCCAGCCCCTCGAGATACTCAATCGTTCCCAGCAAGCCGGCAAGCGCTTCGAAATTGGGCGTCCCCGTCTCGAACCGGAAAGGGACCCTGTCGTCGGCCGGCCGGACTTTATAGGCCGGAAGCTCCTCCAGGAGCTCCCGCCGCCCGTAGAAGAGCCCGAGGTGGGGACCGAAAAACTTGTAAGCCGAGCAGGCCAAGAAGTCGCAGCCGAGGGCGGCCGTGTCGATCGGCCCGTGGGGGGCGTAATGGACGGCGTCGACGAAGACGAGCGCCCCGGCCGCCCGGGCCCGGGCGGCGATATCAGCCACGGGATTGACCGTCCCGAGGGCGTTGCTGGCGTAGCCGACGGCGACGAGCTTGGGCTTTTTCTCCAAGGCCCGGTCGAGATCCTCCAAGTCGAGAGTGCCGTCCTCGGGATGGAAATCCACCCAGAGGATTTCGGCCCCCCGGTCGCGGGCTAGGAGAAGCCAGGGCGAAATGTTGGCGTCGTGATCAAGGCGGGTGACGACGAGGGAATCGCCGGGGCCGAGGCGCGGGGCGAGGGAGCGCGAGAGATGAAAGGTCAGGGTCGTCATGTTCGCCCCAAAGACGATTTCTTCGGGACGGGCGTTGAGAAAATCGGCCGCGGCCTGGCGGGCTCGGGCGGCCAGGGCGTCCGACTCGCGGCTCGTTTTGAAAGCGCCGTCGTGGTTGGCGTTGGTTTCGATGAGATAGTCGAGCATCCGGTCGAGACAGTTTTTGACGACCTGGGTACCCCCGGGATTGTCCAGGAAAACGGCGTCGCCGGAGAGGGCGGGGAATTGATGACGGACGCGTTCGAGGTCCAGAGCCATGGCGTTCTCCTCTTTCATATTTCTCTTGTTATGATCACCGCGTTTCGTTCGTCGTTCTCTGTTCTCTTTTGCCGCCGGCGGGTTGATCTTCCGCCACCAGGCCGTCAGGGGCGCCTCAGGAAGAGCCGGCCTCGCGGGCGTCCCGCTCCCGGAACTCGAGAAAATGTTCGATCTCCTGTTCGATCAGCCGGGCGGCTTTCTCATAAGTTTCCACGCCGAGGCCGGCCGGGTCGGGGATTTCCCAGCCGAAGAGCTTCTCCTTCGGTATTTCGGGCATCGCCGTCAACTGTATGAAGACGTTCGAATCCATGCCGATAATGTAGTCGAAGTCCTGGAGCGAAAAGTCGAGGACATGGCGCGTCCGGTGGCGGGAGATGTTCCGCTTGTAGAACCGTCGGGCGACATCGACCGCCTCCTCGAAAGGACGGCCGGGGGCGGGGGAGACGCCGGCGCTGCGGGCTTCGATCCGGCCGGAGAACTCGGCCTCGGAGATCGCCTCGGCCAGGGGGCTCCGGCACAGGTTTGCGTAGCAGACGAAGAGGATTTTCATTTTCCTTCCGAGTTATAACCGGAGCGGCCGGGCCTGTCAATAACGCTTGAAACGCGCGCGGAATCGGGAGGATAATATCAACATGAAGGATATCATCATCGCTCTAGCGGCTCTGGGTCTTTTCGCCGTTACGGTGGGCGCGGCGGCGGCCGCGATCTCGGAAGACGAGCCCGGCACGGCGGGAGGGAAAGAAACGAAAACGGCGGGGACGGCGGGTGTTCCCGCCCTGGAAACGATCGCCTACGTCGACCTGCAAAAGTATATGGGGACATGGTACGAGATCGCCGCCTTTCCCCAGAAGTTTCAGAAGGGATGCCATTGTTCCAAGGCCGAATATGAGATGACGGACAAGGGGTATGTCCGGATCGTCAATTCCTGCCGGAAGGATTCGGCCGAGGGTAAGGTCAAAGTCGCCAAGGGGAAAGCCTTCGTCGTGGAGGGAACGGGCAATTCCAAGCTCCGTGTTCAATTTTTCTGGCCTTTCCGCGGGGATTACTGGATTCTCGAATTGCCCGAGGACTACAGCCATGTCGTCGTCGGCGCCCCCAACCGCGATTACCTGTGGATCCTGGCCCGCACGCCGTCGATCGACGAGAGTCTGTATCAGCAGATCGTCGTCCGATGCGAGGAGATGGGGTTTGACGTGACCCGTCTGGTGAGGACTGATCAGGGCTGCGCCGGCCGTTGAGCGGAGGCTTTTTCTCCTCAAATCTTTTTTTCGCGATATCTCCGGAGAAATCGGTACCTGTTAGAAATCGGTACCTGTTTATCCATTTCCCTATTTCGAGGTTAAATCGAGGATAGGGGTCAACTCCGTGACTGTTAAATCCGTGCCTGTTTAACCATTTCCACATTTCTTTGAAATCGGATTAACAATCGGTAAACAATCGGTACCTGGTTACCTGGTTATCCATTCCCGGATTAGTTATCACCTGCGGCGGCGGCCATATTGTCCTTTTACCCGAAAAACTCTCATTCGAAGATGGTAGGGAATAGGGAAATGGATAAACAGGTACCGATTCATTTCTTGAAAAAACCCGGGGAAAAACGTATCCTGAACTTTAGTCGAACGGATTCATTCTAAAGAGAGATCATCGTGAAAATCTGCCTTGTTGGTCCGCCTCTTTCCGGCAAGACCGCTCTTTTCGCCGCCTTGACCGGGATGGCTACGGTGGAGGCCGCGGCTCGCGGCGCCGAGCCCATGGCTGTGGTCAAGGTTCCGGACGACCGGGTCGACCGCTTGGCCGACATCTACAAGCCGAAGAAAAAAATCCAGGCGACGATTGAATTCTCCGAATTGGCCGGAGTGGCGGCGGGGGATGCGCGTAAAATCGGCTTCAGCGAGCAGTTCTTAGGAAAACTCCGGACGGCCGATGCGCTGCTTCTGGTTATCCGGGCCTTTGGAGATCCGGCGGTTCCCCATCCGAGGGAATCCGTCGATCCGGTCCGCGATCTTAGGGACGCGGAAACGGAGTTTCTCCTGAGCGATTTAGCTGTCATCGAGAAACGGCTCGATCGTCTGGAAAAGGAGATCGCGGCAAAGAAATGCGACCGGGATGTCCGCGAGTTGGCCGTGCTGAAGGCCTGCCTGGCCCACCTGGAAGCGGAGCGTCCGCTCCGGCTCCTCGAGTTCAAGCCGGACGAAGAGCTCTTGATCCGCGGGTACCGATTCTTGACTCAGAAGCCGCTGATCGTGGCCGTCAATCTGGACGAAAAAGACATCCGCCGTGAAGGCGAGGTTCTCACCCCGTTTGCCGGGTGGGCGGAGCAGGCGAATACCGCCGTCATCGGGCTTTCGGCCCGGATTGAGATGGAATTGCGTGAGTTGCCGGACGCGGAGCTCAAAGCCTTTTTGGCGGATTACGGGATCATGCGGCCGGCCCGGGAGAAGCTCATCGCCGCCACGTACCGGCTGATGGGGCTTTTGTCGTTTTTCACTATCGGACAGGACGAAGTCAAGGCTTGGACGATCCGGGCCGGGACAAAGGCTCTGGCCGCGGCAGGGGAGATCCATTCCGACATTGAGCGCGGCTTCATCCGCGCGGAGGTCGTGTCTTTCAGCGAATTCATCGCGGCCGGATCGATGGCCGAATGCCGGACGCGAGGGACGCTCCGGCTGGAGGGTAAGGAGTACCCGGTCCAGGACGGGGATATCATCAATTTCCGGTTCGCGGTTTAACCGAATTGTCGATCAATCTGTACCTGTTCAACCATTTCCTCATTTCTTTCCGCCTGTCGCATTTTATGAAAACATGTAATCCTGTCGAGGATTTATTCCCAGTGAATGAAAACTGATAATAAGGTAATGGATAACCAGGTACCGAATTTCTCTCCCGAAAAAAAGGAAAAGGTGGACCTGGTACCGAATTGAGGCCGCCCGCGACGCCGGCCGTCAGATTTTCATTTCCTCCAAGTTTTTTTTAGCCAGCCGCGTATTGAGGTGGCAGAAGGCGCAGGCTAGGGCGTCGGAGGCATCCTCCTCCATGGCGTTATCGTCGATCCGGAGAAGGGCCCGAATCATGATTCCGACTTGGGTTTTTTCCGCCTGACCATATCCGGTCACGGCCTTCTTGATCTCGCGTGGGGAATATTCGAAGAGGGGGAGGGAAGCCGAGGCGACGGCGACCAGAACCGCCCCGCGGACTTGTCCCAGAGTGATCGCTGTCTTGATATTGAGGCCGAAAAAAGGATTTTCGATCGCGATTTCGTCTGGATTGTAGGAAGAGATCAATCGCTCAAGCCCGGTCTTGATTTCGAGGAGCCGCACGGGAAGGGCGGCTTTGCGGGACGGCTTGATCGCGCCGTAAGCTAGAACCTGGGAATCGTTTCCGTCGGATTGAACGATCCCGTATCCGGTCGCGACGCTGCTGGGATCGATCCCGAGTATCCGCATGGGCTTGTGGCCCGGTACGAAAATCAGGAGCTTTCGTACGAGGCGAGATCCTCCGGTGTGATGTCGAAGTTGGACGCGACGGTTTGCACATCATCGTGATCCTCGAGCTCCTCGACGAGCTTGAGGGTTTGGTGGGCCTGCTTGCCCTCGACCTTGGTATAGTCCTCGGGAATGTAGCCGTTGGTCGCCTCGACGATCTCGACTCCTTCTTTTTTGATTGCCTCCAAAACCGCGTCGAACTTGTCGGGGGAGGTGATGACTTCCCACATGTCGCCTTCGTCGGTGATGTCTTCCGCTCCGGCGTTCAAGGCGATCTCCATGAGCTTCTCTTCTGCGACCGCGGCTTTTTCGATGTCGATCGTGCCGCCCCGTTTGAAGCGGAAGGCGACGCAACCTTGGGTTCCGATCTGGCCGCCGTTTTTAGTGAAGATGTGGCGGATTTCGGAAACGGTTCGGTTGCGGTTGTCGGTCAGGACGGTGAGATAGATGGCCACGCCGCCTGGTCCGTACCCTTCAAATATGGCTTCTTCGTAGGACACGCCTTCCAATTGTCCGGTTCCCTTCTGGATGGCCCGCTTGATGTTGTCGGCGGGCATGTTGGCGTTTTTGGCGTCCTGGATTGCCTTGCGCAGACGCGGGTTTTTGTCCGGCTCGCCCCCGCCGGCCCTGGCGGCGACGGCGATTTCCCGGATGATTTTCGTAAAGATTTTGCCGCGCTTGGCGTCGGCGGCGCCTTTTTTATGTTTGATGGATGCCCATTTCGAATGACCGGACATTGTGGAGCTCCTTGAAGGATAAGAATACGCAGATCATTTTAGCAAATGCCTTTTCGTGACACAAGGCCCCTCTTCCCTTTTCCATCAAGTAAATCAACCTGGAACCGGCAAATCGGAACCTGTTTAACCATTTCCCTGTTTCCGCCGGCTTCATCTGCGAACGAATTCCAACCTGGTTTACCATTTTCTAAATTCCAACGGGAAACAACTTATGATAATTCCTTATCAAGATTGCTTTTTCCCACCTCATAAGTTCGCAGGCGAAGAAATCCGGAAATAGTTAACCAGGTACCGATTGCCGTCGAACGGGGCCGATATGCGGAAAAATCGGGAAATGGTTAAACAGGTACCGATTAATGATAAAAGAGATTTGTCCCTAAATTCAATGTTAAAGACCGCGGGCAAGCCGCTCGAGGATTTTATGCCGTTCCGCCGCTTCAGCCGGAAGCTCGGGATGCGGTTCGGGCCGGCCTTCCTTCAACCCGACGGCCGACGTCGCCAAAACGGAAAATGGGTCAAGGTCATGAGAAACGATGACGGCTGCCGCTCCGTCCTTGATCCGGCTTTCGATCCAAATCATGATGTCGTCTCGCATCCGCCGGTCCATCGCTTCCAGCGGCTCGTCCAGCAGGAGATGCTTCGGCCGGCCGATCATCGCCGCGGCCAGCACGGCCCGGCGCCTCTGTCCCTGCGAAAGCTCCCGGACCGAGCGGCCAGCCACGCGGTCCATGTCCAGCGTCGCCAGGGCTTCTTCCCCGCGGGCGACCGGTTCGCCGCGTAGCCGGCAGACGAACCGGACGATCTCCCGGATAGAGGCATAGGGCGTTAGATCGGGATGCTCGGGCAGGTAGGCGATTTCCCTCCGGGCTACGACTTCGTTTTTCCAAAGATCTTTTCCGTCGACCCGGACCGTGCCCCGATCGGGCTTTTCCACCCCCGCGGCCATCTTGAGAAGGGTCGTCTTACCCGACCCGTTCGGTCCCAAAAGCAAAGTCAATCCCGCGTCCAGGTCAAGACTCAGTTCCTGAAAAACCGGAACGTTTTTCTCGTAGCCGAAGAAGACGTTTTCGAATCGAATCATATCGAACTCCAAGAGCCGGGATCGCCGACGGCGTCGTGATGCATCTCGTCCCAGGCCGTGACTTTCAGCGTCTGCTCCCGCCGGGCGGCGGTCTCGACGAGAAGCGGCGTGAGAAAAAGGAAAGCAATGCCGGCTTCGGTCCACAGCCCATAAACGACCGCGGCCAACCCGCCTTCCAGCAAGAGCGTCCCCAATATTTTCGATCGGCTTTCGCGGGGCGCGTTGACCGCCCCGGCCGCCCGCGCCGCTCCGGCCGGCAAATATGATGCGGCCCCCCAGACGGCCGGCCAGCCGATCCACCGCAAGGGAACGACCAGCAGCAAAGCCGGGAGACCGAGAAAGAGAGCATCGGAAAGAATCCGGTGGCGGGCCGAGCGCGGCCAGGACCGGCTCCATGGCCAGGGCGCGCGGACGGCGACGAGAAATCCGGCCGTAAACGCCAGGAAAACCGCCGCGCTCAGCGCCCCTCCCGTCCGCATGGCCGCTTCCCGAAGATAATCGGACAAAACGTTGTTATTAAGGAAGAGGGCGGTCATTCCGATCACCGCCCCGGCCGGAAAATATCCCGACCAGCCGGAGAGTCCGAGCGCCCGCACGCCGATCAACGCCGGGAAACGAATCGGGAATATCCATTTTCGCCGGCCGGTCCCGGTCCTGATTTTTTCGAACGGACCGCCTAGATAATCGACGGCTAGAAGAACGGGGATCGAAATCCCTAAATATACCGGATTTCCTGAACCCGCCAAGACAACGGCCGCCGCTCCTGTGATAACCCGCCAAAAATCTTTTTTCGCCGGGACGACTGCGGCCGCGGCGGCTGCGGAAGCCAGCAGAAGCCCACCCATCTCGAGGAGATAAGGGGGGCGAAGCTCCCGAGTCCCGACGAAGAGGGAGGCGAACAGCAGGAAAGTAATCGGCGTTTCCGCCAGGGTGACGGCGAAGACGGCCGCCCGCCGATGGGCCCGCCCGCCGACGGGAAGGCTGCGGAGCCATCCGCTCAGCCCGAAACAAACGGATTTTCGGGCCGCCGCGGCCGCGGCCAAAAGCGGGGCGGTTACAAAAAGACCACGGGCGACCGGCTCGGCCTCGGCGAAAAGACGGTGGGCAAGCATGATGTAAAGCTCGGGACGGAGGAGATAAAAGAGGCCGAAGGCCGCGGCGAGAACGGGGGCGAGCGCCCGGATGGCGACGCGGGAGCCGACCCGGGCGTGGAATCTCAGGAGGGCCGCCGTCGTCCGCAGCGTCGTATTTCGCATCATTTCCGTCGAGTCAAGCGGCCTGGAGCCCGGTCGGAAAGAGTGTTAAAATGACCGCCGCCTCCTAATATAACATAACCGCCGATGACCGAAAAAGCCGCAACCCGCCCTGAAGCCGTTGTTGTCGCCATGTCGGGCGGAGTCGATTCCTCCGTGGCGGCGGCCGTCTTGAGGGAGCAAGGATGGAAGGTTTTCGGCGTCACACTGGATCTTTTCTCTGGACGGGAAGGGGAGGGGGAAGGGGAGGAGGGATGCGGCGGAAAAGTCGACAGCCGGAGATGTGTCGGCGGCGCGGCCGCCCGGGAAGCCGCCCGAGTCGCGGCCGACTTGGACATTCCTCATGCCGTCGTGAATCTCCGGCGGCGATTCAACCGTTCGGTGGTCGCGGATTTCGTCGCCGAGTATGCCCGGGGACGGACGCCCAATCCCTGCGTGCGGTGCAACCGGTTCGTCAAGTTCGGCCCCTTGCTCGGCCGAGCGAGAAGGCTCGGAACGGCGAAGATCGCGACCGGCCATTACGCTCGTGTCGACTTCGACCGGAAAAGCGGCCGTTGGCGCCTTCTCAAGGGAGTCGACGCCGGCAAGGACCAGTCGTATTTCCTGTATGCCCTGCCCCAGGAGGCGCTGGCCCGGACGGTTTTCCCGCTGGGAGGGATGAAAAAAGTTGAAGTCCGGGATTTAGCCGCACGCTTCGGACTGCACGTCGCCCGGAAATCCGAAAGCCAGGAAATCTGTTTCATTCCGGGCGACGACTACGCCGCGTTTCTGCGCGGGCGGATTCCCGAAGCATTCCGGCCGGGACATATCGTCGATGGAAAGGGCAAGATCATCGGATGCCACCAGGGTTTCCTGAATTACACGATCGGCCAGCGGAAGGGGATGGGCATCGCCGCTCCGCGCCCGCTTTATGTTCTTGCGCTGGATGCGGCGGCCAACACAATCGTCGCCGGGCCGGACGAGGCTCTTCTCAAATCGCGTTTCGCCGTCGCCGACGTCAATTGGGTCGCGATTCCGGGGATCGATGGACCCAGGGCGGCGGATGTCAAAATCCGTTCGCGGCATGAGGGAGCGCCGGCGACGCTTTTCCCCGGACCGAGGAAAAGCGTGATCGTCGAGTTCCCCCGACCGCAGAGGGCGATCACTCCCGGGCAGGCGGCCGTTTTCTATGACGGAGACGCCGTTTTGGGCGGCGGGACCATTTCTCGGGTCCTTTAATTCGATAATTCGAACCTTTTTAACCATTTCCCTATTTCCGGGATCGAAATTCGTCCTTGAGTCCGTACCTGGTCAACCATTTCCGGATTTTCTAGCCTGATCCGGAGAAAAGGGGAAATGGATAAACAGGTACTGAATGGCCGAATGGCAGGAATCGAATGAATAAAGGATGATTTCCTTTATGGCTTTCCGTTCGGGTCGGATTTTTTCCGGCCTGGCTTTTTATGACGGAGCTCAAGATCCAGGGATTCCTCGAGCTCGGCGATGAATTCTTCTCCGCCCAGGGGCCGGCCGGTTAAAGACCGGGCGCGGATATCCTTGATTTCGGCTTCTTCCTCTTGTTCTCTGAGGTACGCCCTCCAGTTGTTCCTTTTGATGCCGAGCCCGTTGGGAGAGAGCAACCCGTCCCGACGGCCGAACACATGGGCCGGTGCACTTGACCAGCGATATTCCTCCGCTCTTTTAACGATCCCCGCCCGGACCGGATTATTTTCGACATATCGAAGCGCCCGGTAGAGATGGGCGTCTTCCAGGGGAAACGAATAAAAGCGCCTCTGCCAAAGCGTGCCTTTCCAATTCATGAGAATGTTGATGTAGGAGGAATATTTCCGGTGGGTCTCCCGAATGGTCAGAGACATGCTCTCGGGATTTTCCGGCACCGCGATAAGATGAATATGGTTGTGCATAAGACAGTAAGCCCAAAATTTAAGTCGGTACTTGTCTGCGTGCCGGCAGAGAAGACCGAGGTAAATCTTCCTGTCCTCGTCACCAAAAAAAATGGTTTGCCGGCGGTTTCCCCGGTTGGTGATATGGTGCGGGCGGTTGACGGCGACAATGCGTTTAAAAGGAGGCATCTTTGGTCTCCGAAAATCGCGGGATTCAATGGAAAAGACGTCCCGCGCGTCGAAATATTCTCATTTTGCGGGAGACACGGCCGGCAATGAGGAAATGGTTAAACAGGTACTGATTTGACTGGAGGAAATCCACCTGGATAGACGAAAAGGACGGGACCGAAATTTGTACCTGAAATTTGTACCTGGTCAACCATTTCCGGATTTTCCAGCCTGATCCGGCGGAAAAAGGAAATGGATAAACAGGTACTGATTTGAGGAACAAGCGCCGAATTGATGCGAAAGCGAAGATTTTTAAGAGCGGGCTTGACATACCCCCATGGGGTATATATATTATGGAGTGGAGATTTGGAGACATGACCCACGTTCACCCGTTCCACACCGACGAGCTCGTCCGGCTGCGCCGCATTGAAGGCCAGGTCCGGGGCGTCCAGAAGATGATCGAGGAACGCCGCTACTGCGTCGATATTCTGACCCAGCTCGCCTCCGTCTCGGCGGCCCTCGCCCGGGTCGAGGAGCGCATCCTCGAACGACACCTCCGCTCCTGCGTCCGCGACTCCCTGACCCGGAGGGGCCGGACCGATCCGGAGAAAAAAATCGAGGAGATCATCACCCTCCTCGGCCGAATCCGCCGCCTGCCCGGCGCTTGAGATCGCCCTCATGGCCATCGACCCCATCTGCGGCATGACCGTCCGGGAGGACGCGGCCCGGTTTTTCTCCGATTACGCCGGCCGGCGCTGGTATTTCTGTTCGTCTTACTGCAAGAAAAAATTCGACGCCGATCCTGAGACCTATGTTTGGCGCAGCCGGGACCCTTTGTCCGGCCGCGTCACGACCGGCGCGGATTCCGCCCCCGCCCCCGCTCCCTCTCCCTCCCCGGTCGCCGCCGGCTCCTCTCCCGGCCCTTTCCATGCCGCCGACGCGGCCGCCGCTCCTTCCGACTCTGATGCCACCCCCGCCTCCATCCCCCAAGCCGTTGAGGGAACCGTCCGTCTCGACCTCCCCATTTTGGGGATGACCTGCGCCACTTGCTCCGCGACGATTGAAAAAGCCCTCCAAAAGATTCCCGGCGTCGCTTTCGCGGCCGTCAATTTCGCCACCGGCCGGGCGACCGTGATTTATCCGCCGTCCGCCGTCTCGACGGCCGATCTCGTCGCGGCCGTCCGCGGCGCCGGCTATGACGTCGTCTCGGCCTCGGCCGAGATTGCGATCAAAAACGTCACGGGCGCCGGCTGTGCCGCGACGATCGAGAGCGCCCTTCTCCGCCGCCGCGGCGTGTTCCAGGCCGGGATGAACGTCCTCACGCTCCGGGCTCGGGTGGAGTACCTCCCGACGGAAATCGGCCTCGATGAAATTTACGAAGCCGTCGAGTCGGCTGGCTGCCAGGTCATCCGCCCGTCCCCCTCCGCCGCCCTCGCCCAAGCCGACGGCCGATCGGCCGGAGACGCGGAGCGCGAAATCCGCGAGCGCGATCTCCGCCGGCTTCGGACGAAAGTCTTGATCGGCCTCGCCCTCAGCCTCGTCATTTTCCTCGGGAGCATGGGCGGCGTCCTTCCCTTCGTTCCGGATTTTCTCCGCGCGCCCGTCCTTCTCTGGATTTTGGCGACTCCGGTCCAGTTCGGGCTCGGGGCGGCCTTCTATCGCGGCGCCTGGGCGGCTTTCCGCAACCGCCGGGCGGACATGAACACGCTCGTAGCCGTCGGGACATCGGCAGCCTACGTGTTCAGCGCCGTCGAAACCGTCGCTCCCTCGCTTCTGTCCGCCGGCGGCCGCGGCCAGCATGTTTATTTCGACACGTCGGCCGTCATCATCACCCTCGTTCTGTTCGGCCGTTTTCTGGAAGCCCGGGCCAAGGGACGGGCCTCAGATGCGATGAAGAAGCTCCTCGGCCTTCAGCCTCGAACCGCCCGCGTCCTCCGCGGCGGCGTCGAGACCGACATCCCGCCGGCCGCCGTCCTCCCCGGCGACCTGGTCATCGTCCGGCCGGGGGAGCGGATTCCGGTGGACGGGGTGGTGACGAAGGGACACTCGACGGTGGACGAGTCGATGATCACCGGGGAAAGCATCCCGGTTGAAAAAGGCGAGGGAGACGAGGTCATCGGGGCGACCATGAACCGGCAGGGGAGCTTCACTTTCCGGGCGGTCAAGGTCGGGCGGGAGACGGTCCTGGCCCGGATCGTCCGGATGGTGGAGGAAGCCCAGGGCTCGAAGGCGCCCATCCAGCGTCTGGCCGACAGGATCGCCGGGTGGTTCGTTCCGGCGGTCATCGGCCTGGCCGTCCTGACGTTCGCCGCCTGGATGATCTTCGGTCCGGAGCCGGCCTTGAAATTCGCCCTGCTCAATTTCGTTTCCGTCCTGATCATCGCCTGTCCTTGCGCCCTCGGCCTGGCCACGCCCACGGCGGTCATGGTCGGGGCGGGCAAGGGGGCTGAGCATGGCATCCTGATCCGAAACGGAGAGAGCCTCGAGACGGCGGCCAAGCTGACGACGGTCGTGTTCGACAAGACCGGAACCTTGACCGAGGGCGCCCCGGCCTTGACCGACATCCTTCCCGCGGAAGGATGGACCGAAGGCCGACTCCTGCGGATCGCGGCCGCCGCGGAGAAAGGCTCGGAACACCCTCTGGCCGAGGCCTTCGCGGACGCGGTTTCGGGCGCAGCTCCGGCGATCGCCGTGCCCGAGGCCGAATCCTTCCGCTCTCTGCCGGGGCGCGGACTCGAAGCCGCGGTCGACGGACGGGATGTTCTCTTGGGAAACGCCGCCTTGATGGCCGAGCGCGGGGTGGACGCGTCGGCTTGGACGGATCGGGCTGAATATTTGGCGGCCCAGGGAAAAACGGTGATGTACGCGGCCGTCGACGGCCGGGCGGCCGGCCTCATCGCCGCGGCCGATCCGCTCAAGGCCAAGTCCGTCGCCGCCGTGGACCGGCTCAAGACGCTGGGTCTGGACGTCGTGATGCTGACCGGCGACCATCGCCGGACGGCCGAAGCGGCGGCCCAGGCGGCGGGGATCGGGCGTTTCGAGGCCGGGCTCCTCCCCGGGGATAAAATCGCGGAAATCCGGAGGCTCCAGAAGACCGGAGAGCGCGTGGCCATGGTCGGCGACGGGATCAACGATGCGCCCGCCCTGGCCGCGGCCGACGTCGGCGTGGCCATCGGCTCGGGGACGGACGTGGCCATGGAAGCCGCCGACATCACCCTGATCGGCGACGATCTTATGGGCGTGGCCCGGGCCGTCGAGCTCAGCCGCCGGACCATCCGGACGATCCGGCAGAACCTGTTCTGGGCGTTCATCTATAACGTCATTGGGATTCCGGTCGCGGCCGGCGTCCTTTACCCGTTCTTCGGCCTCCTCCTGAACCCGATGATCGCCTCGGCGGCCATGGCCTTCAGCTCGGTGTCGGTCGTGACGAACTCGCTCCGGCTGCGCCGGATGGATTTAGGGACGCGTCCCTCGAAAAAGAGGGCGGTTTCTCAATCCCTTGCTTCATTTCCGGAATGAGGAATGAACCTCAAATTGATCTTTCCGATTGGAGAAAGTAAAATGAAATACTTGAAGATAAATGGAGGCAGAAAAATGAAAACCAAGTCCATGGGAATCGTGGCGTTTGTTCTTGTTTTAGGGTTGTCGGCTTGGGCCGCGGTCCAGACTTCCGACAACAAGGCCGTCGATCCCGTCTGCGGCCGGATGCCGGCCGCGGAAGGAGCTCGGTGGACCTACGACTATCAGGGAACGACTTACGCGTTCTGCAGCGAGGCCTGCAAGACCGCCTTCGTCAAGGAACCGGAAAAATTCCTGGCTCAAATGAAAAAGATGCAGGCGGCCGCCGCGGAATGCCCGATGACAGTCGGACATGCCTCGGCCGCAAAGGAAGGCGAATCCGCCGCCTTCGGCTTCCCCATGCCTGGAAAGCCGGCCCGGCCGATGTCCCCTTGTTGCTGTTGCTGTTGCCCGAGAATGGCCCATCCGATGTCCATGCCGCCTCATGCGATGCAGCCGATGCATCCGATGCATCCCATGCCGCCGATGACTCCGGCTCCCGCGGCTCCGTCGGCTCCTCCGGCCGCCCCGGCGCCGGCTGAGCCTTCCGCCCCGGCCGTCGCCCCGTCGCCCCCGATGGGGCCTTATTGTCCGGCCATGAGGCCGCGGATGATGATGGGAAGAGGAATGAGAGGCATGTCCCCCGCCCCCGGCTTCGGCTTGATGCAAATGAAGGATATCGAAAGAAAAGTGGAGAACACCAAGGACGGCGTCGTCATCACCCTGACGTCCAAGGATCCGGCGGCGGTCAAGATGATCCAAGAGCATATCGCCCTGATGGAGAAAAACCAGGCGAACATGATGTACATGATGATGGACGGAAGCGGGGAGAAAAAAGAAATCAAGATCGAAGTCAAAGAAGAGAAGAAAGAAAAGAAAGAAAAGAAATAAAGGCCGGCCTGAAGAATCGTTTTCATCGAGGAGGGTGACGTCTGATGAATGCCGACACGATCTGGAAAGACATTAAGGAAATCCGCGAGGACGCCCCCCTCGTTCACAACATCACCAACTTCGTGGTCATGGAGGTGACGGCCAACGCCCTCCTGGCCATCGGCGCCTCGCCGGTGATGAGCCACGCCCTCGAGGACGTCGAGGACATGGTCAACATCGCCTCCTCTCTCGTCCTCAACATCGGAACGCTCAGCGAACCGTGGGTCGAGGCGATGTTCCGGGCGGGAGAGGCGGCCCGGCGGCGCGGGTTGCGCGTCGTTTTCGACCCCGTCGGGTCGGGAGCGACCCGGTACCGGACGGAAACCGCGCTGCGGATCCTGGAAGAGCTCCAACCGGCGATCATCCGCGGCAACGCCTCCGAAATCATGTCCCTTGTCACATCCCAAACCGTGACCAAGGGCGTGGACAGCCGGTACGGTTCGGACAAGGCCGTGGACGCGGCCTTCCGGCTGACCGACAAATACCACTGCGTCGTCAGCATCAGCGGGGCCGTCGATCGCATCGTCTTCCAAAAAGAGATCATCAAGATCGCCAACGGCCACGAGCTGATGCCGCGGGTCACGGGGCTCGGCTGCGCGGCCACCGCCTTGACCGGGGCGTTCGCCGCCGTCGATCCCTCGCCGTTCGAGGCGGCGGCCGCGGCCATGGCCGTCATGGGGATCGCGGGCGAAATCGCGGCTGAAAACGCCCAAGGCCCGGGATCTTTCCGCGTTCGTTTCATCGACGCCCTCCACGCGATCAGAGAGAACGACATCCGGACCCGCCTCCAAGCGGCCGCGGAATCGCGGTGAGCGGTGGGGAAAGCTGATTTCGGGCTGATGCTGGTCACCGACCGGGGCCTTTCCGCGGGCCGGCCGGTCGAAGAAATCGTCGAAGCGGCGGTTTCGGGAGGAGTCACGATCGTTCAGCTCCGGGAGAAGGAAGCGGCGACGCGTGATTTCATCGCCCTCGGGCGGCGGCTGGCCGAGATTTTGCGGCCGCGCCGCATTCCCTTGATCATCAACGACCGGGTCGACGTCGCTCTGGCCGTTTTGGCCGACGGCGTGCACTTGGGAGCGGCCGATATGAGTCCCGATGACGCGCGCGCGATCCTGGGACCCAAGGCGATTATCGGGCTGTCGGTTGAAAACGAGGCGCAGGCGGTCGCGGCCGATCCACGGACCGTCGATTATTTGGGCGTCAGCCCCGTGTTCGCGACGCCGACCAAGGCCGATACCGGCGCGGCTTGGGGGATCGAGGGGCTGTGGCGGCTGCGGCCGCTCGTCCGGCTGCCGCTGGTCGGCATCGGTGCGATCAAAGCCGAGAACGCGGCCCGGGTCATGGAGGCGGGGGCCGACGGATTGGCCGTTGTCTCGGCGATCTGCGGCGCACCCGACCCGGCCGCGGCGGCCCAAACGCTTCGGGCGATCGTCGAGGCGGCGAGGGCGAAGCGGGGCGGAGCGGCCTAGCGGACAAGGACGAAAGGCGGAGGGAGAGCGAGGGGCGCGAGGTGAAGAGAGGAAAGGCGGACGGGGAGGGAAGCAAGGCGTCCCGGGAGCCGGATGGGCTGGCCCGGCTGGGCGAGTTTGGATTCATCGCCCGGATGGCCCGGCCGTTCCTCCGGGAGTTGCCGGCCGGCGTAGAGGGTATCGGCGACGACTGCGCCGTCCTGCCGTGGACGAAGCGCGAGCGGCTGCTTGTAACGACGGACATGCTTCTCGAAAACCGGCATTTCATCCGGAAGCTGGCGAGCGGCCGGGATCTCGGTTGGAAATCCCTGGCCGTCAACTTGAGCGATATCGCGGCCATGGGCGGACGGCCGAAGTGGGCCCTGCTGTCGTTGGGGATTCCGGATGGCGTCGGGCTGGAATGGCTGGACGCATTTTATAAAGGATGGCGGGAGGCGGCCCGGCCGTTCGACGTCCGGCTGGTAGGCGGGGACACGACCCGGTCGCCGGGGGGAATCGTCATCAGCGTCGTCGTCGGCGGAACAGTCCGGGCGGGCACGGAAAAGCTCCGGTCGGGAGCCGCGGCCGGCGATATCGTCGCCGTGACCGGGGCCTTGGGCGATTCGGGCGGCGGACTGAAGGTCTTGCTGGCGGGCGGGCCGGAGGGACGGGACGAGGAGCGCCTTGTCCGGACTCATCTTCGGCCGAGGCCGCAGGTGGAGGAAGGGGAGTGGCTGGCGGGACGGCCGGGCATGCGGGCGATGATGGATGTGTCCGACGGGATCGACTCGGATATCCGCCGGATCATGGAGCGTTCGGGAGTCGGGGCGGACATTGCGCTGGACCGGCTGCCGGTTTCGGGTGAGCTCCGCCGAGTCGCCGGGAAGCGCGGATTTGAGGCGATCGAGACGGCCGCGACGGGGGGAGAGGATTATTGCCTGCTTGTCACGGTCGCCCCGGAAAAGTTTGAGAGAACGGCCGGGGCGTTTGAGCGGCGGTTCGGCCGACCGTTTCCGGCCGTCGGCACGATCCGCTCCAAGGCGTCGGGTCTGCGGTATTTTCTGGACGGCCGACCGGCGCATATCCGCGCCCGCGGCTACGACCACTTCAAATCATTTCAAAACGCTTAATCGGTAATCGGTACCTGGTTATCCATTTCCGCAATTCCCCATCCGTACCTGGTCAACCATTTCCCTATTCCAATTCAATCTGTACCTGGTTATCCATTTCCGCATTCTTTTGAAGAGACGATCTCTCTTTCCCAATTCGTCGATTACCGAATTTTTTAGAAAAGTAGTTAACAGGTATTGTGTCTCCCTTATTTCTGCGCTAACTTAACATCAGACGATGCGGCGCGCGGACGCGCAGGGAGAGATCACGGCTTTGAAAACCGTTAGAAGAAAGAGTCGAGCGAAGGCGGAATTCGTCCTCACGAACGATGAGATTCTTGAGGCGGCCAAACGGAAAGCCGGCGTGATCGAAGCCCGGATCATTTCTCCGGCCGACGTGGTCACGGCCGCTTGGGTGAAAATGAAGTGCCGCTTCGGCTGCGACGGATACGGCCAATGTCTGGTTTGTCCGCCGCATACGCCAACGGCCGAGGAAATGCGCCGCGTTCTAGACGGGTACCGGCGGGCGATCCTGATTCATTTCCGGCCGCGGGCGGCCGTCGCCAGGGCGATTGCCGGTCTGGAACGGGAAATCTTTCTGAAAGGGGCATGGAAAGCGTTCGGGCTGGAGGCGGGCCCGTGTCCGTTCTGCCGGACATGTCCCGTGGAGGATGGCCGGTGCCGCCACCCGGAGCTGGCCCGGCCGGCGATGGAAGCCTGCGGAATCGATGTGTTTTCCACAGTCAAGAACGCGGGGTTTCCGATTGACGTCGTCCGCACGCGGCGCCAAGTCCCGAATTATTACGGATTGATTCTGGTGGATTGATACCGCCTTCTCTGGAAGTCGCAGCGCCCCTTTTCCGGCTCATCGATTACCGATGTTTTTGGAAATGAGGTTAATAGGTATTGTGTTTCCTGTTTTATTGAGCGCGGCGTTCTTTACGATCAGACGTAAGAATGGAGACCGGAGAGGAGATAATTCACGCCGAAAAACGTGAACAACGCGGCCAGGAAGCCGAGGATTGCGATAAACGCCGACCGCTTTCCCTTCCAGCCCATCACGATCCGGGTATGAAGGTAAAGAGCGAAAACAAACCACGTGATCAGGCTCCAGACTTCCTTTGGATCCCAGTTCCAATACGTCCCCCAAGCTTTTTCCGCCCAAACCATCCCGAAGATCAGTCCGCCCAGCGTGAACAGCGGAAAGCCGATCGAGACGCACCGGTAGCTTACCGAATCCATCTTCGCTTTTTTCTCAGGATCCTTGGCCCGCAGGTACATGATGCTGGTGATGAAGGCCACGGCGAAAAAAGCTTCCCCGAGGAGCGTCACCGAGACGTGGAGCCACAGCCAGTAGCTCTGCAGGGCGGGGACGAGGGGGGCCGCCTCCTTGGGCATCAGCGGCGAGGAAGCCAGGGCCATGATGGCGATCACGAACAGCATCACGTAAGCCCCGACTTTCGGGATTTTGAACATCATCTCAATGATGATGAGCGCTAGGACCGAGGCCCAGGCGAGAAACGACATCGACTCGTACATGTTTGTGAACGGCGCATGCCCGCTGTGGAAGGTTCGCAGGACGAGGGCGACAGTGTGGAGGGCCAATCCGGCGGAAGCGGCGATAAACGCGGCCTTGACCCATTTCGATTTTTTGCCGAACAGGAAGGCGAGGTAAAGAAGCGCGGCCGCGGCATAAAGGGCAAACGCGATCGTGAAGAACGCCGACTCCGTCATTTCATCCTCCTCCTCTTAATCGGAACCTGGTTAACCATTTCCATATTTTACCCGGAGAACATGGAAATACGGAAATGGTTGAACAGGTACCGAATTACTCTTTCAAGGCGGCCGTCACCCCGGCGAATTCCACCGCGAAACGGTCCCGACTTTTCGAAGCCGTCCCGCCGGCCGTAATCTCCGTCCTGCCCGAGCCCCGCTTTCTTCCCGTTCCGCCGGGACCTGCCGTGCCCGCCGCCGGTCCTTCCGTTTCCTGCAGGGTCATCCGGATCTCCCGCGCCGGCCAGTAAAACGCCAAAAACAGTCCGGCCATAACCAAGAGGCATCCGATCCAAATCAGCGACACGCCCGGATCCCGGGACGCCTGGATCACCGAATACTCGGGCGCGACGGCGTCGCGGAGCTCGATCGTCCAGTCGGCGGCCTCCTCACCCCGGAGCCGGATGACCTGGGGATACGCCGCGAAAATCCAACCTTCGACAACTTTGCGCCGGCCGCGCCATCCCTCGACCAGCGCTGCAGGATTATTCAGCTGGTCGGAGCGCGTGCCCGGCCGGTTGTTTTCCCCGATCACGAAATCAGGGAAAAACCGCCGGACCGTCCACTCCATTCCGGCTTCTTTCTTCGGCTGATCCGCGGCTGTTTCTTTTCCGCCGTCGTCCCTCTGGCCGGAACTTCTTTCCTTTTTTCCTTCTTCCGGGAAGGCTGTTTTTTCCCCGACCCGGATTTTCGACGTCCGTCCCGTTCCCGGCGCATCCTTCCGCTCGATCCAAAACGTCAAGTCCGGATTATCCCAGTCGAGGCCCCAGGCGCTCTGGTAAAACGAATATCCGCGATGAACGAGAGGATGGTTGACCTCGATGACCTCGGTTCGGACATCCTTTCCGTCCTCGACCACGGTTAAGGTGCTTTTCCAGTCTTTGATGCTTCCGTCCGCGTACCTCTCGGTCTCGAACTTGTCGAGCCGCAGAGCGAATCCGGCCCGCGGCACGTCCAGGGTTTTTCCGGCATTGAGGCCGAGGTCGGTCCGGAATCCGACGGCCGCGGTCACGATGCCGCCGGCGATGATGACGAGTAAACCCAGGTGGACGAAATCCGCGCCGAAAATGCCGGCGGTTCCCTTGCGGCCGAGAAGATGAATCCGGATTCTCCCGCCTGCTTTTCCGGTGTCCGCACCAGCGCTTTCCGTTCCCGATGGGCCCTCCGTTCCCGGCTCCTCGGCGACGCGCACCTGGTACCGCGAGGCCCGCAACGCCCGGATCGCGGTTTCCTTCGCTTCGGCCACGCTCCTATCGAGCCGCAGCCGGGCGCTCACTTTTCCGGCGGCCAACGATTTCGGGTCGTTCTCGACTTTCGGCCGAAACGTCCGCCTCAGCTTCGCGCCGAGGCGCGTGGCCGTACAGACGGCGATGTTCAAGCCGAATAAACCCATCAATCCCAAGAACCAAACAGACCGGAAAAGGTCGGTCAATCGAAGCCGGACCATCGGCTCGGCCAGGCGACCGTAGCGGACGGCATAGTCGGCCGCTTCCCGCCCTTGGGGAATGAGCGTGCCAAGGATTGAGGCCGCGACCAGCAAAATGAGGAGGGCAATAGCCAGCTTGAGGGAGGAAAAGAATCGGATTATCGTTTTCATGTCCTTGTCATCGGCATCTTACCGGAAATCAGCCGCACATTTCCAGATGCGGCCGCCGATCGGGGTTTTTCCAGCCTGAGAGGGGACGGACCATCCGTTCCTGAAATCCGAATTCGGAACCTGTTTATCCATTTCCTGAATCGGTTGGCGATGGCTTGTCATTTTATAATCCTCGCGTAATCTGTATGATCCGGGATCGAAATAGGGAAAAGGATAAGCAGGTTCGGATATAAAGGATATTTGATATGGGGAAATGGTTGAACAGGTACCGAATGAGTGAGCAGGCGCCGGATGAGCCGCTTTAACCGGGGGAACGAGGCCCGAACCGATATTTCTCCCGATTATTCGGGGGAGACCGACGGGCTATTTGGTTTTCGTCTTCTTCTTGGCCGCGGCGATTTTCTTGTCCGTGATCTCGATGACGTCGGCCAGCGATATGCCTTCGAAGTAATTCTTCATCATGACCGAGGCGGCCTTCCAGACTTCGTGCGTTCCGCAGGTGGATATCTTGTCGCAACTGGTCTCGTCCTCGACGCACTCGACCAAGCTGCACGAGCCTTCCAGAGCGTGGAGGATATCGCAGACTTTAATTTCTTTGGGGCTGCGGGAGAGCGTGTATCCGCCGCCCGCCCCGCGGATGCTTTTGACCAGCTTATTGATCTTCAACGGGATGATGATCTGCTCAAGATAGCGGATGGAAATCCCTTCCGCGTCCGCCACGCTTTTGAGGATGATGGCTTTGGGGCCGTTGCTGTATTGACGGGCCAGGTTGACCATCAGACGCGTCCCGTATCTTCCCTTCGTCGAAAGCTTGATCATGCCGCGTTTCTCCTTCTCGTCGTCAGCCGTTCACACTCGCGCTTTCGGCCGCAATACGGCCTTATCATAGCCCATTCGCATGCCGGTTTCAACATAATATTATAGGAATTATATATTCCCCAGATTTATGGGAAAATCGCGAATATTTCCAGGATCGGCACCTGGTTATCCATTTCCAAAATCGGACGGCGACAGCAAGTCATTTCATAAATCCCGCGTCAGCTGCAAGCTCCGGGATCGAAATAAGGAAATGGATAAACAGGTTCGGATATAAAGAAAATTCGATATGGGGAAATGGTTGAACAGGTTCGGATTTATTGACATCCCCCGCCCCAGGCGATATCCTACCCTCTCCCAACTCATCCCACGGAAAGGACGTGTCCATGTCCAAGGAAATCCTTCTCGGCGACGAAGCCGTCGCTCTCGGCGCGGTCCATGCCGGCCTGACCGCCGCCTACAGCTACCCCGGCACCCCGGCCTCGGAAATCATGGAGTTTCTCATCCGAGCCAACGGCCGGGCCGGCAAATACATCGCCGCCTGGTCGGTCAACGAAAAAACCGCCTTCGAGGAAGCCCTCGGCACCTCGTACGCCGGCGGCCGGACGCTCGTCTCCTTCAAGCACGTCGGCCTCAATGTCGCCGCCGATCCATTCATGAGCGCCGCCCTCCTCGGCATCAACGGCGGATTCGTTTTCGTCTCGGCCGACGACCCTTCGATGCACAGCTCCCAAAACGAGCAGGACAGCCGCTTCTACGCCCAGTTCGCTCTCATCCCGTGTTTCGAGCCGGCCGACCATCAAGAGGCCTACGACATGGCCCGCGAGGCCTACGATCACTCGGAAAAATATAATGTCCCGGTGATGATCCGCCTCTCGACCCGGATCTCCCACTCCCGGGCCGGCGTCGAAACCCGCTCCGCCCGCGAGAAAAATCCCGTCCGCCGCGGCGCCCGCGAGTCCTGGACGCTTCTTCCTCACCTGGCCCGCAGCCGCAACAAGCGCCTCATCGACCTCCAGCCCGAGCTCATCACATTCTCCGAAGCCAACCCCCATAACAAGCTCGTTCTCAATCCGGCCAACCGCTCCTTCGGCGTCATTGCCTCCGGCATCGCCTATAACTACGTGATGGAGAACCTCGCCGCTCTTCCCGCCGATTCCCCCGCCCGCCCCTCCGTCCTCAAGATCGCGGCTTACCCGCTTCCCATCGCCCTCATCCGTCGCCTCGTCGACCACGTCGAGACGATCCTTGTCGCCGAGGAGGGCGCCCCGTTCATCGAGCAAGCCATCAGCGGTCTTCTCGGTTTTCCCGGCAAGAAAATCGCCGGCCGCCTCTCCGGGGCGCTGCCCCGCTCCGGCGAGCTTTCGCCCGAGGCGGTCCGCCCGGCCCTCTCCCTGGCCCCGCTTCCCCAGCGCCCCCTCGACAAGATCTCCGGCCGCCCGCCGCAGCTCTGCGTGGGCTGCCCCCACACCGACACCTATAAAGCGATCAAGGCGGCCGTCGCCGGCCGCCCCGGCGCGACCGTCTTCTCCGACATCGGCTGCTACACCCTCGGCTATTTCCCGCCTCACAACGCCATCGACTCCTGCGTCTGCATGGGCGCCTCGGTCGGGATGGCCAAGGGGGCGTCGGAAGCCGGCCTGCGCCCCGCGATCGCCGTCATCGGCGATTCGACCTTCGGCCATTCCGGGATGACGGCCCTCCGTTCGGCGGCCGCCTACAACGCCGACATGACGCTGGTCATCCTCGACAACTGCACCACGGCCATGACCGGCGGCCAGCCGACCTTCGCCTCCGGCGACCAGCTCCTCAAAATCGTCGAGGGCCTGGGTGTGCCCAAGGAGCACATTCGGACCATCATCCCGCTGCCCAAGCACCACGAGGCCAACGTCAAAGTCTTCCAGGAGGAGATCGCCCACGAGGGCATCTCGGTCGTCGTGGCCGTCCGGGAATGCCTCGAAGAAGCCAAACGGAAAAACAAAGCGGGAGGCGCCCAGTGAACACCATCCGCAAGCAAGACATCATCCTGGCCGGCGTCGGCGGGCAGGGGATCCTCTCGATCGCCTTCGTCGTCGACAATGCGGCCCTCAAGGAAGGCCTCAACGTCAAGCAGGCCGAAGTCCACGGCATGGCCCAGCGCGGCGGCGCGGTCCAGTCGCACCTCCGCCTTTCCTCCGGCCGGATCTGGAGCGACCTCATTCCGCGCGGCGGAGCCGACTTGATCCTGAGCGTCGAGCCGCTGGAGGCCCTCCGCTACCTCGATTTCCTCAAGCCCGACGGGCGGATCATTGCCAGCTCCAATCCCTTCGTCAACATCCCCGACTATCCCGACAAGGATGAGATCCTGGCCAAGATCAAGGCGGTCCCCGGCTCGGTCATCGTCGATTCTGAGAAGCTGGCCAAGGAAGCCGGCAATTCCCGGGCTCAGAACACCGTGATGCTGGGCGCGGCCAGCAAGCACCTGATCGTCAGCGAGGAACACCTCAAGGATTACATCCGGGTCCTCTTCGAAAAACGCGGCGAGCGGATCCTCGAGGCGAATCTGAAGGCGTTCGAGCTTGGGAAGGCCGCGGCGGAGTGAAAAAATCACTTGCCTTTTCCGATTTAATTATTTTCTTAATGGATCTGATTGTATATGGGGGTTTTCGCAGATGAATTATTGCATGGCATGTCGGACAAACCGGGCGTAAATCCTTTATTGGATCAATTTGATACTTGGAATTTATTCCAGAAATCGGCTACAAATGATGAACATGGATGAAGCCTTCGGCGACATCCCCGTAAATATCCGTTAGTATAATCCCGCAAACAGCGCATTTATTGCCATAATGAAGAATACACTTTTGTCGTGCTAAAGGGCTGCGTTCATAAGCATTTACTGATATTGTTTTCAGGGCCCCTTCGAATATTTTCTTGGGATCTTCTATTTCTTCAGGTATTGTAACGATTGCCTCATCAACCAAACCTAATTTCTTAAGAGCTGCCGCCGCTTCTTTCTTCAATTCCCAATGCCATTCGTTTGAAATTTTATGAAAATGGACCAGGGTATAAATTTTTTGATCGGGGAGTGGCTTCCATCTTAGCGCGACTCCAATTAATCGACCCAATTTGCCCTAGTGCAAGTTTGCTGAGTTGTAATTTGGGTAGTTCATCTTTGGAGAATGATAGTTCAACTGGAGCATTCTAAGAGAGTGAGAAGACAAACGAATATTTTTAAAGGCATTGATATAGTCTTTTTCAAAAAAATGATTTCTTGGCATTTATTGAACTCCTTAAAATCCACGTTTTCTTTTATTCGCGCATTGTAAATACTATTATGAGACAGATAACGGTTTAAGCAATCCCTTCGTCGCGAGCCAAGAATTGCATACCTTTCCTGTATCATTATAGTATTCACTTGTCTAACGAAATCAAAAGCGCACGTTCATGGGCTTCTGATTCCCAAGTCGCGCGGCCGCCGAATCCCGGGGCATGGGATCAAGAATAAATATCCCCCGCCCTTGATAAAACAGCCCGAATCGGATACCTTTTCTCCTAGCTTCATTGACCCCCCCCTGTCTGATATGACCTTGGCGGGCCGGAAAATCATCAAAG
>Ga0209718_1001463_pt1 | contig 26564 bp, 23 predicted proteins | sample AD_JPNAS1_MetaG_FD_184420 | JGI IMG/M metagenome (GOLD analysis project Ga0209718, IMG submission 184420) | Active sludge microbial communities of municipal wastewater-treating anaerobic digesters from Japan - AD_JPNAS1_MetaG (SPAdes) (version 2) | ecosystem: Engineered > Bioreactor > Anaerobic... | reverse complement strand
ATACCAGGGATTAGAGCAATATTTTAAGTTTTATAATTGCGAAAGGAAACACCAATCACTTGATTATCAAACACCTGAAAAATTATTTAAAAAAATTGTGTAAAACACTTGAAAGTTTCAAAAAAATATTTAATTTTGCAAAGTTAAAGATTTAAGTTCTTTGAAAAATAAAATATTAACAAATTAAAAAAACTGTCCTAATAAAAGGGGACACTTAAATTATTAAATTATGTAAAGTCTATAAAAAATAGATTATAATTTTTTTTTTTAATTCTGTTAATATTTAATTTGTTTTAAAAAATATTATATTTGTGCGTTAAATTAAATATAAACATTGTAGTTTATTAAATTTATTATTTATGAAAGCCTTGTATTTCAAGTTAAAAACAACTGAAGTTGCATTTCTTCAGGAAGCGGAGCTGTATAAATGGTAAAAATGATTTATTAATTTTAAGTGAAAGATAAAGAAAAACATAGAGCAGATAAAAAATGGTTTATAATATGCACAAAACCTAGAAAAGAAACACTTGTTTTTAATGAGCTTTTAAATCAAGGTGTTGAAGCGAAGTTTTTTCGGCAAGAATCTTTGATTTGCAGAAAAAACTTTTATAAAAAAGTTTTAAAACCATTAATTAGCAACTATGTTTTTGTTCATATATTCGAAAAAGATATTTACAAGTATCAATATTTGCCTGGTTCAGTAAAGTTTTTGCAATTTAACAACACATTTGGGTATTTAACTAGTTCAGAAATTAATTTTTTAGAAACGCTGAGTCGGCATAATTACCAAGTTAGTTTATGTGATAAGCTTGTTGATGGAATAAAAATTGAAATTACACAAGGAGTTTTTAAGGGAGTTTTAGGATTTGTCAGAACAAAGTCGTCCTCTAAAGAAATATATATCGATTGTAGTTTGCAAAATATGGCTATACTTATTCGGAAAGAAAACCTTATTTTTAGAATAATAGAAAGTTGAGCAGTTTTATTAAAAAGTTTACTAAATGTATTCAGCCAAAATAATAGAGCATAAAGGAGAAAAACGTATTGCGATTGGTTTTGACAATAAGCAAGAATTGATAAAACGTTTTAAAAAGCTTGAAGGGGCTAGGTGGAGTTCTAGTAAAAAGATTTGGCACTTACCTTATACGGAAAAATATTGCGAGCAATTTAAAATTAAGGAAGTCGAAGAAAACGCAAATACTGATTTTTATAAACTTTTAGATAAGTTTATAGCTTGGCTTAAGAGCAAAAGATATAGTGCAAATACTATAAAGTCATATTCAGAAGCAATAATAATTTTTTTAAAATTTTTTTTAAATAAAGAAATAAAAGACATCGACAATGAAGATATTATTAGGTTTAATAATGATTATATTTTAAAAAAACAGCTTTCAGCCTCATATCAGAATACGTTTGTAAACTCAATTAAGTTATTTTTTAGAATAGTAGATGACAGGAAAATAGATGTTGAATTAATACATCGACCCAAAAGAGCAAAAACTTTACCTAATGTATTGAGCAAAGAGGAAGTAAAGTCTATATTAGAAGCTCATAGCAATATAAAACACAGAGCAATGCTTAGTTTAATTTATGCTTGTGGCTTAAGACGCGGCGAATTATTAAATCTTCAACCCAAATCTATTGATAGTAAACGAGGCGTTTTGATAATAAAGCAAGCAAAAGGAAGAAAGGATAGAATTATTCCTATCTCAAATAAAATTATAGAGTTTTTACGCGAATATTATAAATTATATAAACCAAAATATTGGTTGTTTGAGGGACAAAAGCCAGGAGAGAAATATAGTGAGAAAAGTTTAGAAAATGTTTTAAAGCAGGCTTTACAGAAAGCGAATATTCAAAAACCGGTGAGTTTACATTGGTTACGCCACAGTTACGCTACTCATCTTTTAGAAAATGGCACTGACTTGCGTTTTATTCAAGAGTTGTTGGGGCATAATAGCAGCCGAACTACAGAAATTTACACACATGTTAGTACAAAGAGTTTAAAAAACATCAAAAGTCCATTCGATGATTTATAAACGGCATATATTATTTGTTAATATTCATTTTTATTTAGACTAGGAATAAATTACTAAAAAAAATTAAAAACTCTTGCATTATAAAAAATAAATATATATTTTTGAAAAATATATCTCACAAAACCTACGCCAAGCCAACAAATGTATGTTGTATAAGCGAGATTTTGTGAGGGGTATAAACAAGTTACCGCCAAGTGTGAAAACAGAAACGACTGACAGAAAATTGAAAAGTAAACCATTGTGAAAGGACAGAAAAACTACATACTGACAAGATCAAAAAGCCGACACTCAAGCCGACTCAATGTTTTTTATTTTTTGCCCACCGCACATTTTTTAAAACAATTGCCGACACACATTGCACACATTGCCAAAGCCCCACGTGCCAACGCTACAGCCAAAGCTTTGTCAAAGAGTGCCATTTTTGCCAACCTTCTGTATGCTATGATTATAAATATGTTATTTTTGCAGTAATTAATAATAGAAAAAATGGATAACAACCAAGACATAAATACTTTTATAGAAAAGGAATTGCACAAAATCATTGCAACTCTTTCTGATAATACTCTCTTTGAAAGGTTTAAAACTGAGGAGCAAAGTATTAATAAGACTATTGAGTCATACAATAAGACTGGCGAACTTGAATTTAAGCAAGAGCAAAATAAGATTTTACAAAAATTTACAGCAAAAACATTTCAGGTAAAATCCCTTATTGAGAACCTTAATAACGAAAAGAATTCCAATTTAAGTGCAGAATATGCCGAACAAATTGAAAATGCACTCAAGGAACTCATTAGTAAAATTGAATATGAACAAGAAAACGAAATACGCTTGCTGAAAGAGCGTATAAATTTAAAAATTGAAACTTTGATTAATTCATACAAGGAAAAAATCAAAGATTTACCGCAAAAAAGAGTTGGTGAACTAAATAAAATAATTGAAACCAAATCTAAACAACTTCAAGTTCTGGATGATTTCTATGAAACAGCTTCGTTTGATGCAGAGATTTGGAAGGATATTAGATTCACGAATAAATATCCGCAAATAAAACATCTTACATTAGGCGAATTGAAAAAAAATGAGATTTGCTTCCACGAAAAATTTAATTATTCAATTCCTCTTCCATACAGTTTTTATAATAGAAACTCACTGATAATTAAGGTGGACACAAATGGAAAGCCTTTTATTAAAACGGCAATCGATCAGATAGTATTAAGAAGCCTTGCTTCAGCTGAAGCTGGCAATATCTTGTTTTATTTTTGCGATCTTTATGATAATGGCTCAAGGTTTTTAGATTATCTTGAATTGCCTAAAGAAATTTACAACAAAAAGATTATTACAAGTTATAGCGAATTTGAAAAGTTAATCTTCGATCTTCAAAAACTTGAAAATGACATTATTCAGAACACATTAAAAACTTATGACCTAGAAACTTTTAATACAAAATTTCCAAAAACTTCAATTCCTTTGAGGATAGTAATATTGGACAATTTCCCTCACGGTATTACAACAAATCTAATCCCTCAAATTGAAAAACTGACAAGAACAGCTATAAAGGCAGGGATTCATTTTGTGTTTATTACAGATGATGAACATTACGCACAAATTGAAACACTTAAACCATTCTGTAAAGAGTATATTATCTCGAATAAAACAGTTTTACCGGATGATACTTCTGTTAATAGAATTAGAAAGCAAATACTTGAACTAACCGATAAGCAGTTTAATACTCAAAAGAGTGTCTATTTTGAAGATTACTACAACTCCGATTTTCAATGGTGGACAGGTAAAAGTGCTGAACGCATTTCAATTTCAATTGGGCTAAAAGGTGCAGAAGAGTATAAACTTCATTTAGGAGCCCAGGTTACGGAAAATTGTGCATTAATAACAGGGGTACCTGGTTCAGGAAAATCTTTCCTTTTGCATAACATAATAACTAGTGCATGTCTCGCATACTCTCCAAATGAGTTACGGCTTTTCCTTACAGATTTAAAATCCGGTGTTGAATTTCAACGCTATGCGGCGAATAAACTACCACATGCAGAATTCATTGCCCTAAATAGTAGCCCTGAATATGGAGTTCATATTCTTAAAGTTTTGGTTGATAGAATGAATAAACGAGGTGAATATTTTACCGAAAAGGGAGCAAATACTTTACCCGATTTCCGTAAAATGTACCCCGATGAAATTATGCCAAGATATCTCATTGTTATAGACGAATATCATGAGATGTTTTCAAATTCAAGCACCAAAAGATTTGCAGAGGATTATTTGAGTTCACTTGTGAGAAAAGGAAGAAGTTTTGGGTATAATTTACTATTAGCATCGCAAGATATTGATTTAAGTGAAGATATTGCGAATAAAATTGCAATTAAAGGAGTATTGAGAGCAGGTTGGGCTATTGCTAGGCGTGCACTTGGTGGTTCATTTAATGATATTGTTGAAGAAGCACCTAAATTAAAAGTGGGTCAATTGATAATAAATGATGGAAATGATGTTTCAAAAATTCAAAGTTTTTATCTCGATAAAGATGTAAACAACAAAATAATTGAGCAAATCTGTGAAAAATGGAAAAAACAAACCAATAGTGTATCTACTCATAGATTAGTTGTTTTCAACAGAGAAGCCAACGCGTATCTCAAGGACAATCAAACAATCTTGGATTTTATCCCTCAAGAAAATGAAACCACACTTGTTTTCTCCCCTGGAGAAAAAACCATGGTGGATGGCACAGATTTTATTTCAGATATTTACCGTGAAGTCGCAAATAATATTTTAGTAACCGGAGGTAAATCCGAAATTTCCGTAAAAGCATTTTATAGCACCTTCTTTAGCATTCTTCCTTCATTAAATATCCCGGATGCAGAAATCCATTTGTTTAATTTTGCTAATAAGAAAGACTTTTATTACTCACAAATAAAAGAAACTTGCGTATTATTAAATACCTTAAAGAATTTTAAAAACTACGAATCGGATGTTGATATTAATGTTTTCCTAGATGGTATCGTTGATATTCTTATTAAAAGACAATCCAATACAGATGATGACGATACTACTTATCCACCAATTTTTGTAGCGATAAATAATATCGAAAACTATGGAGATTTTCTTAAATCCACAATTGAAAGTGAATACACCGTTTCTAAGCCAATTCAAAGGGAATCGGATATTACTCATACACTTAAGAAAATATTGAAAAATGGAAGTGAGGTTGGTGTTCACTTTCTGATTCATAGTTCAAGCCCCGAGACCTTTGAATCAATTTTTGATATTGATGACTTAGACTTATTTGCACATAGGGTTTTACTTCAAATGTCTGACGAACAGTCAGTAGCTTATTTGGCAAAAGGTAGATATCAAAAAGATGCAGCAAATTTATTTGATGCAAAAGCTGGAAAGTCCGGACACAACAGAGCAATTTATTATGAGAGTTACTCCAAAACTATTGAAGTAATTAAACCCTATGAATTCCCAACCACCGAAGAAATTGAATTATTAATTAAAACCAAATGAAATGACTAAAATAGAAACAAATAATGGGTTAATCGCTGACCCTGAAAAACTTAAAGATTACATTGGGTTTTTAGCAATATTAACCAAAAAATTGGACCAAAGTAAGAATGATGCAATAACTTCGCTTGTTGAAATGAATAAATCAGGATATAAAGATGAAACTTTCAAAATTTTTGATGAGAAATTCAAAAAAAACATACAATATATTGAAGAATTAAAGGATCAAATAAAGGCTTCTGCCGATTTTTATGGCATTAATGTAGAATTAATTGAAAAGCATTTAAATGACACCTTTTAAAATATAATAATATGAATAATTCTGGCGGATTTATAACAGTAGATGCAGTAACACCATGTATTGCAAGTCTAAACAATTACGGTGATCAGATAAAAAAGTTCAAGGATGAACACGACCACAAAGTTCGTGAACTATCTGATTTTCAAAGAGACCAAAATTTTGCAGAATATGAAAAATGGTTTAATGATTATTGGCCTGAAATTGAAAATTTCAGAAAGACCATTGAAGATTTTAACAAGTATCTTGAAGATAAAAGAGAATTTATTAATAAAGAGTATTCAAAAGTTACTGTTAAGAGAACCAATATCACTAATACTCTCGATAAGCTAAACAAATTAAAAAGATAAAACTAATAATATGTCTGAAGGTGCTTTTGTTCGCAATAAAGAAGTTTTTAAACGCCTGATTGAGGCTATTGATTCATTTGTCTGTCGAAACAAAGAAAATGTGCAAAAGGTAGATGATTTTGTTTTTGAGAAGGAAAATGAATTAAAGAAAATTAAGGAATTGCTTGAACAACGATTGGTTGAAGCCCAACATAAATTGCAAAGTTGCCTTATGGAACAAGCAATCTGCCACCAACGTATTGAATATGATGATGAAGGAAACAGAATAAAACCAAACTGCAGTTCAGAAAACAATGCGGTAATGAAGGCTCAGCGTCAGGAAAAGTTTGCTCGAAATGCACTTAACGAAATGAATGAATTATTACGGTACGTTGAAAAATTTGTAAGGGAATACTACCATAAGCGAGATAACTTTATGCAACTCTTAGAGAATAAACTCCCTGCAGACCAAGCAAATTTAAATAAACATTCTGAAATTGTTCAACAATATGTGAACACATTAATTAGAAAAAATGGAAGAAAAAGACAATAAACAACACTCAGAGAATTCAGAATTCAGTAATCTGGTAAGTCCGTTGGTTACTGAGGGTCAACAATTTTACCAAACCCTTAACGGCGTTAAAGACGATTGGCATGATAAAGCTGCAGATAACTTTAGACATGAAGTTTCCGATCATCTATTCAGAGTTACAAGTGAATACATTAATGGCGTTGATGAAATAGAACAAAGGCTTAATATTGCAGTTGAAGAAGCCAAAAAATTAACAAGTTGGAAAGCAGGTTCTGGAGGTTGGCTTTCAATTACAGATATAGGTATGTTGGTTGACAGAGGTCTATCAAGACTCATTATGAAAAGAGATGATTATAGGTTCTAAAAAGCAAATATTATGAACGGCATAAATCAAATAAAAACACTTGTAGCTGACTTTTGCAAAGAGGGCTATTTAGAAAATGAACAGAAAGACTTATTGTTGGCTTTGGCTAAGCAGTATTCGGTTAAGACAAAAGATGTAGAACAACTGATAGACGCCGAACTGAGTTCTGTTAAATTGTTACAGGTCGAAAAATTATTTAAAGCTCTTGATCAACCAGTTGCGGCGATTCGGAGTTCTATTGATTGTGAGAGCCAAGGCAAAAGACAATTTCCTGACCTTATTAATTTTGGCAAACTCAGAATGACAGGTTTTGACAATGAAGATGCTATGGCTTTGCTTCCAACAAAAGATTTGGCTGGTACATGTATTTTGCATTCGGCCAATGAAAAAGAAGCAACTGCAATGATTCAGAATATTGCAGTACGCATCGCATTAAGTTTGCCTGCAAAAAAAGTGAAATTTACATTGGTTGATGTTGAACAATCGGGGTTGGCTTTCTCTTATTTATCCGGTTTAGATGATGAATTATATACAATCATTGATTCAACAAAACAATTAGATGCATTATTTGAAACTATTGTTAAAGAAAGTTCTTCCTTTATATTTAAAGAACTTGGTAATAAATATAATAATTATCACGATTATTTTATGGCAAACAAAAACGCTGCTCAGCCATACCATATTGTATTAATTAATGACATTAAAGGAAAAATTTCAGAGGAAATGCTCCCAAATTTTATTAAGATTATCAAACTGGCTAATAAATCGGGCTTGTTTTTTCTCTTAGCATTTGATTATAACTCTAATAGTTCAATTTTTAACCAAAGCAAAGAATTGCAAGCATGTTTAGCAGAGAACATGTTTGTTTATGATTCAGACGATAATACTTATATAGCATCAAATCAGCTTATTGATTTATGGTATAATAAAGTCTATAAAATTGACCATACTAGCACCATTGAATTCGATGATTTTCATACCGCTTGGATTAATTATGAATATGCCCCTGTTAAACATAAAAAACCCAATAAGGCAAAACAATATGAAGAACCGCGACAGAGCAAAGACTGTGTCCAAAATATTGTACTACCAGTTGGCTTAAATAACAAAAATGAACTATTTGAATGGAAGTTTGATGATACTCACGAAGATGCTTTGATATTATCTTCTGATACCAAATCAAAATACACAATATTTCAACACTTAGTTTATTTATTAGCTACAAACTATTCGTCTGCCGAACTGAAATTGAGATGTTTTGGATTAAATCGTGAAACATTTGGATTTATTAAGTCATTACCTCAAACTGAAACGATTGTTACAGATAATAGCCCTCTGTATATTGAAGGCTTTATAAAAGATTTGCATTCAGAAATAAATAAAAGAAAAGAACTGTTTAAAAATGCACCTGTTAAAGTTTCAGGTTATTCAGAGTATAGAAAAATAACAGGTGAAGATTTGTCAAGAATATTTGTTATAATACATAATTTTGGCAAAACTATTTCTCAAACATCTGATTTTTATCTGACTGATATAATGGAAAGATTGAGCCGTTTGATGATGGAGTGTAATGGGTTTGGAATACACTTTATCATTTTTTCTGAACCTGATGAAAAGTTTTTATCTCTTGATTTGAATCAATTTGAATATCGTTTGTTTATAAAATCGGATGCAGAGAAATCAAAGCTTTTTGCAAATCTCAGCAGTTCTTCCATAAAAAGTTTATCAGAAAACAATAACATATTAATTTATAGTAATTCGGGTAAGCAAATCAATAATTACATTATACAACCTAAAGAAGAAAAGATTATCAAAGAAGAACTGTTAAAAATCCATAACAATAGGATTAATAATATAGAGGACAAATTGATTATAAACACCTTTGACACATTGACCCATAGCAGTATTCCATCAAATAAAGCAGCTATCAGCGATGATGGTACTATTAATATTTATATAGGTCAATCTTTATGGTACACCAAGGATACCCATTATTTACTTTCATTACCAAAAAATCAAAGCCCCAATGTAATGTTCAGTGGTAAAGACAATAATGCTATTACCTCATTCATATTATCAACGTTAAATCAGCTTGGTAACAAATGCGATATAGCAATCGTGGATATTTCAAATTCATTAACGAAAGAAAAGGTTAAACTCGAAAAAGCAAAAATAATAACCGACAATGCAAGGTTTTTGGCATTTGTTGACGAAATTAAAGCAAAAACTGAAAGCATGAAATTGAACCCGGGAATTGTAACACCAAAACTCGAACCTTTAATGCTATTTGTTTTAAATGGTGACAATCAGTGTGGTAAAGAAGAATATAAAGATTGCTTTCAAAATCTTGATTTCTTAATTCAGAATTCTAATGAGTTAAATGTTAGGGTTGTAATGAATATCAGCAATGATTCGGTTTTTGATGATGAACATTTGTCAGTTCTTTCGAAATATACATTTGGCACCAATATTATTTGCAAAGATGCAAATGAAAATCTTTTGTCTCCAATAATCACAATGGACAATAAAATAAGTTTACCTAAAGAAGATTATGTTGTTCTAATTGAAGCGGAGACCAAAAAATCTGAGTTCTCTGCTGATCCTGTTAAACTTTACAATTTATAATGCTATGGAAAATTATTTTGAAAAATACAAGGATATATACTTAAATTTTCTATTTCAAGTAGAATGTTACAAGGCAGGTAAAAATCCTGAAAACCTCATTAAAGAACTTTCAAAAGGAGATGGTGCTGATGAAGAAGAAAAAAAGAAACTTGAACAAGAGCGGCTAAAGCAATTGGAAAAAGAACAGAAAGAAGCTGAACGAATTCGTTTGGAAGAAGAAGAAAAGGAAAGAAATAGACATGAAGAGGAAGAAAGGAAAAAACAAGAGGAAATAAACAATAAGAGCCAATATGACCTTGATTTTCCGGATGGCTATTATATGGGTGAAACCCAAAATGGCTTGATGCACGGTAATGGAGCACGTTACTGGAACAACGGCAAAAAGTGGGAAGGTACTTGGGAAAACGGGAAAGCCAATGGGCACATAATTGTAACTTTTGATGAAGAACTTGTTTATGAGGGAAATATGGTTGATGATTTACCCAATGGTAAAGGGAAATATTTTAACCCTGACACAAAGGAAACCTATGATGGAGACTGGATGAATTTTAAAAGACATGGTGCAGGAAAATTGCTAAATGAAAGTGGAGAGGTAATTTATGAGGGAGAATGGAAAAACGATAAATATCACGGTTACGGCCAGTACTTTTTGCGTGGTGTATGCAGATATGAGGGAGGTTGGGAAATTGGGAAACGCAATGGCGAAGGCACTGCTTATGATGAAAATGGAAACATAGAATATGAGGGGCAATGGCTCGATAATGTTCGAGTGGATGAGCCGGATAGAATTGAACAAGCAGCAAATGAGAATGGAAATTGATTTACTAAAACTTTAAAATAAATATTATGGCACAACAATCAAACACACCAGATCGTGGTTTTGGAAGAAAAATAGGAGCAATTGCGACTCCTCGGGTTTTTCATCAATTGGGAATATTAGTATTGGATGGTAGCGGTTCAATGAAAGAAGGATTATCCGCAAGAAAAATTAATCTTGCCCAAGAAGTTTCTACTGCAGTAAAGGACACCTTTACATTGTTCAAAACAAGTTCTAACAGAAACAATTTTTCCTTTGCTGTGGTATATTATGACAATAATGCAAAAATTGAACTTGATATTACTCCAGCAACCAAGGTAGATGACATGAGGGCTTATGACCCAACTGTTGGAATGGGCGGAACGACTTCAATTGCGGAAGGGTTGAAACTTGCTAAACAAATTTCAGATAAACACTTATCTGGCCAAGAAGATGGTGGTATACCAAAATCTGTTGTAATTGTAATACTATCAGATGGATTAGATATGACAGAACAAGAAACATTATCTATCGCTAATATACTAAAATCTAATGATAAAATAACTCTTACATCTTGCTTCTTTGAAACCCTTGGTGGTGATAGGGATGGCATGAATGAAGCTGCAAATTTTCTAAAAAAACTGTGTACATCTGAACAACATTTCAATATTGTATTTGATGCTGAAAAAGTTAAAAACTTTTTTGTTGCTTCTGTTTCAAATAAAAAGAAAATTTGATGGGTATGATTCAAATCATAACAAAGGTTTTTATCATGCTTTCAGCAATATTTGTATTTCTGATAATACTAATATTGTTCATTGCATTATTTACCAAGTACAAAAATGTGTTAATTAATTTTTTTCGTATGATAGCAAATAGACCTCCCAAATTTGGTGATAGTTTTATCAGCAAGTCGAGAAAGCCGACCTTAAACAGTGAAGTTCCAAAATCTATAAGTATTACAGCTTCTGGAACTAATAAGGCAAAAAATCAGGACGATTGTGCCCAAACATACATTGAAAGCATGGATGCTCATATTGTTGCAGTTGCCGATGGTGTTGGCAGTCATAAATATGCCGAGATTGGTAGTAGCTTTGTTGTAACTAGAGCCATTGAATTGCTAAGCGACTTAGTTGTAAGAAATCCATATAATATTGATTTTGAAAAAGTCTTTGAGGATATTCAAAATTCATTAAACGACCACATTCAAAAGAACTATACTTCGAAAGAAGAATTGCAAGAAGGTTCTTGTTTTGGAACCACTCTGATTATTGGAATTGATTTGCCCGATAAGTTTATTGCTGCTTATGTTGGAAATGGCTCTGTTTTTAATATTTCCGGGTATTTTGCCAATTTCCCGCAAAGTATATACTTGCCATGGAATTCTATCAATATGTTAAATCCACATACTGTTGAACAAGATGGAAAAGAAGCATTGTATAAAATCTTTACATGGAAAGGGAATAAGCAAGACCATACACCTACTGTTTTTGAGATTATTAAAAATAAAGATTTGCCGGGCGAAATATTTGTGCTGACTACTGATGGAGTATTTTCTGCCGACCATTCCGTGCCTGGCAAAGACGGAGAAGGGGCTATTTGGATACCTTCAAGCAAAACGATGGAGTTTCTATATGAGTATTTGAAAAATTATATGCTCAACAAAGATATTAAACACGATGAGTCAACCCTCGAAAATATGCTAAATAACTATCTGCAGCATTTAAAAGAAACTAAAGAAATGTTTGATGATACGACATTAGGGGTGATAATCACAGGCAATTGTTTAAAATATTTTGAAGAAAAACGAAATAAAAATTAATATTATGGACAGAACAAATTTTCCGGGCAAAAATGACCAAACAGATAAGTCTGTATTATCAGGGTCAAAAAATACAAACGCAGAATATATTAATGACTGTATTAAGGAGGTTTGTATAAAAGAAGAATCGCTTACAAAATACAAAAAGCAAATTGAAAAGGAATACCCTTCAGATGGTTTTTTTGATAAATGTGAAAAATTTGTAGGTGAGGTAACTGAATCGGTACAAAGAAAAAAGTTTACTAGCACCAGTATTAAAAATCTGGAATATCTTGGCAAGGATATACTTTTGGATGGCTCTACAATTGTAGATATTACAAAGCATTTCGAGAAAAAATTTAAAGATGAAGAAAATAAGGAGATTGAACGCCAAAGAAAAGAAAAAGAACGAATAGAAGAAGAAAAGAGAAGAAAAGAGCAAGAAGCCGAAAGAGCAAGACAAGAAGAACAAAGGCGGTTAGCGAAAATAAAGGAAGAGCAACAAAAAAAGCAAAATGTAAAAACTATACATACCATTGCGATAGTAGTTCTGTTTGTTGCAGCACTAATTATTTTATTGTCATCAGGCTTTTCAAAAAAGACATGGCTTCCATTTTTTGCTATAAGCCTAATCCCGATGGGCATCGCATATTTATTGCTTTATCTTAAAGCACGTCAAGAATATTGGACTGATGATTTGTGGAAGTGGACAAAATATATTGGGATACCATATGCTATTATTGTTGTATTAATTACTGCCGTTTTGTTTTGGCAAATAGCAATTGGTATTGTAGTTGGAGTTTTAATTATTGGAGGTTTGTTAAGTAAATTATTCGATTAGACACAAATGAAAACCATAATCATAGATTTTTTTCAAACAACCGGGCTTGATGCATTTTTCAATAATGTAAATAGAATAGATATCCATGACACACCCTTTGCCGGTGGTGGATTTGGTGATATTTATCATTGTACAGCGTTTAATGGACTGCAATCTGATATTCCGCAGGTTGTAAAAATATTTAAAGATAGTTCCGATGGTCGTAATGAGCACAGTTGGAAAACCATCTCCAAGTTACAGCAATGTATGATTTCGGAAGTTGAGACACTAAGGGTTAACAACTTGGATTTTATAAGTGAATATCCTGCTCTGATTGGACTTCCACAGTGTATCTTTCAAGGTAAGTTAGATGGCAAAACAGTAAAAGGGTATGTCTCAACTAATCTGGTTTCGATTAACTGTACTCCTTTTGATAAAATAAGAGAAGATAATGAACTCTTAAATGATTTTTTTGAAAGAAGTCTTACAGATAAATATATCATGTGTTATCATTTGGCAAGGGCTTTCCGCTTACTGATGAAGAACAATTTTATTCATGCAGATTTGAGTGCCGACAACATATTTATTAACAACAGTGAGCCTTTTTGTGCTGTTATTGACTTCGATAGTGGAGCAATTGTTGAAACTATCGAAGATAACCCTTCAACATGGGGCAAGCCCCAAGATTGGTTGGCACCTGAAGTTAGTTTTCAACTTAACAAATCTGGAGATAAAATTGAAATCAATCTTTTTACAGATGTTTGGGCGGTGTCAACTGCAATGCATTATATGTTGCTTTCTATGCCCGTTTATTTTTTAACAGATTTATCTGAAAATTCTCTCAAATATTATTCACAAAAATATGTGTGGCCCAATATTAATGTAAATGATAGTAGATTTAATACAGAAGCAATTGACTTTTACAATTTTTATCTTGAAATTGTAAAAGAACTTCCCGTAAAAGTTTTCAAAGAGTTTGAATGTACTTTTACTAACGGAATTTTCGATCCTACATTAAGAACATCATATTACAAATGGGAACTAACATTTAAAGAACTAATCCCGGTAGAAAAGCGAAAATTAAGCTGGTCTCAAATTTCAAAAAATGGTGGGGTTATTCACAGTGGAAACTTGCCTCCTGTACTGCCATCTCCCCCAATTTCACAATCAACTGAGGAATTAAAATCTTATATCAATGATTTAATTAAAGACATTGTATTTGAAGGAGAAAAGCTAGAACGACATAAGTTCTTTATACAGGATATTGCAAAGAAATCAAATGTTGACGCCAATAATATTCTAACTGAAATTCAGGATTTTCTTGAATTGTATGCCGATGTAATTGAGGATAAAATCATAACTAAGTTTGAAAAAACATCGCTACTTAATCAGGCAAATTTAGCACTAATTGAATCAAAAACTGTTGAGGAGTTAATCAGCAAATTTGAATATCATGAATAGGAATTTAAAAATCAATGGCTGATGAAAACAATTAATATTACTAAATTAACAACAACAGGTTTTGATAAAGATTTTAATAGTATAAATTCAATCCAGATAGACGACAAACCTTTTGCTGAAGGTGGTTTTGGAAGAATCTATCATTGTAAAAAATTAAATAACAAGAAATTTGCAAATCCCCAGGTTATTAAGATTTTTAAAGACAACGGACAAGGCAGTGCAGCACATAGTTATAAAACCATCAGCTGTTTACAGATAAAATTAATTGAAAAAAAAGAAGAATTAGAACTATTAAATGTTGATTTTTTGGAATATTACCCTGCTTTCTTTGGGGCTCCGCAATTTGTTTTTGAAGGAGAATTGGAAGGCGAAACAGTTCAGGGTTATTCCGCAAATAACCTTATCCATTTTGGATATATTTGCTTCTCTGACATAATAAATAATTCCGATAACCGAGACAAATACTTACAAATCCCCATAGAATTTGTATATGCAAAGGCATATCATTTATCCCGTGCTTTTTCATTACTTAATGAGTTTTCGTATATTCATGCAGATTTTAAAACTGACAATTTTTTTGTTAGTTTAAATGAAGATGCAAAATGTGCACTGATTGATTTTGATAGCGGTGCTATTATTGAAAACCTTGGAGACGATACCTATACATGGGGTACACCTCAAGATATGTTAGCTCCTGAAATTTTCGAACAATTATCGCATAATGAGATGGTAATGGTTAACCTGTTTAGTGATATGTGGTCGGTTGCTATTGCGAATCATTATCTTCTATTTACTTTGCACCCATTATTTTATTTAAACCAGATTACACGCAATTCGGTTAGTGAGTACAACGCCAATTTTGATTGGCCATTAGTTGATAAGCAATCAGCACTTTTTAAGGATGACGAGGATAATTCTTTTATTTATGATTGGTATTATAGTAAAATTATTGAATTACCCAAAGATATTTTTGAGAGCTTCAAGGTAACAGTAACAAAAGGATACAATGAAAAAGAACTAAGAACCACCTACAATCAATGGGCAATAAAATTAGAGTCTCTTGTCCCGTTGGAAGAAAAAAAATTTAGTTTGTCAAAAATCAAAAGAAGAAAAGAAAGAGAAGAAAACCCGGAACCAGATCAGCCTGAATTCATAATCACAGAAGAGCAATATCCTGAATTTATTTCAGACCTTGTTTTATCTTTAATAGAGAAACGAGCATTTTTATATGAGTATAGAGAAAAACTTGAAATGATTTCAATCCAACTTAACAAACAAAGTTTGTATGATAAAATAGACAAACTTATATTGACCTATTATGAAATAATTGCAGATGGTATTATAAACAATATTGAGAGAAACAAGTTTTCATATTCTGCAAAAAGTATTGGTGTTAAAGCAAGTGTCACTGATGAAATTCTTAATAAACCTCTATAATTATGCAGGATAAATCAAGTTTCGGCAATAGTTCCAACCAGCCTCAAATATCTGAGGGCTTGCAAAATTTTATCAACGCCATGGTTGAAGAAATAGTGCTAAAGGGCGAACCATTTGATGAGCAGAAAAAGAAATATCTTAAGAAATATAGTGAGGCTGAGAAGCTGAACTATGGCGAATTAGAAAGGAATTTGAATGATTTTTTTGAATTGCTTGAAGTTGAAAATATTAGTGAATCTAATGTATTAAAACGATATTATTATGAAACATCAGAGAAATGCTATCTGATGCAATCTTTGGCTGCTGCTTTTTTGGAAAGAAAACAAGTAAAAAAAATGGAAGAAAGTAATAGCTTAAATAGGCAGGTATTTAATGGCTCACTTGGTGGTTTAGTTGGCGCACATTTATTAGATTAATAACAAATGTATGCTTTTCACACGCTTTGGACAAAGCCTAGTTTTTTAAAAAAGGATCCTTATAAAATGAATAATGCAGAAATACTAACAATGGTAATTTCTGCATTAATGTGGCGTAAATACAATGGGAAAATCAAACTTTTTACTGATAAAGAGGGACTTAATTTTATAGAGAAAAACAACTTATCTGATATTTGGAATGAAATTGATGTGAGTGTATTAGAAAACAATACATACTCTATTGACCCAACTATTTTTTGGGCAGCTGGTAAATTAATTGCACTTGAAGCAAGCACTTGCCCCTGTGTTATGCTTGACACAGATTTAATTGTTGTTAACTCAATTAATAATATTTTAAGTGGTTCTGAAATTACAGCATTGCATTCAGAACCATTAAATTCGGAAGTATACATCAATCCCAACTATCTTAAAAAACCGAATGGATATAATTTTCCAATCTTTTATGATTGGAATGTTCTTCCATCAAACACCGCATTTCTTTATATTAGTGATAATCGGTTTAGAAATTTCTATCTTGAGCAATCAAAGAGTTTTATGTTTAATAATTTTGAAAAACCAATGGAAAATATTTCTCAGATGGTATTTGCTGAACAGCGGTTATTATCAATTTGTGCAGCAATAAAAGATATAGATATTCATTATTTGTTAGAATCACCCTACTCATTAAATAATGCTACAATAGTTCATTTATGGGGCTTTAAAGAAGTTTTAAGAAAAAATAGTGTATTGGAAAAACTTTTTATAGATAAACTGATAAATCGGTTTAATAAGGATTTAAAATGTTTACAAGATATAGCTCTGCCCTATTTGCAAGCACATTGCCAAAGCCCCTCGAGCCAACGCTCCAACCAAAGCTTTGTCAAAGAGCTTGCAATGCCAACACAAAGAGAAAAATTGCTTTAAAAAATTTGCCGACACTTAAAAAAATAGAAAAACGTTGACACACAAGCCGACACAGAAAGACAGAAAAGTAAAATGACAAGGACAAGGAAACTGAATAATGACAATGGTTTACAAGACTGGAAAACAAACACCAGGCGGTAACAGGCGGTATATTTTATTGCCGAGATAGTGCGGGTTTCAGTGTTTCTGCATTTAATAAACTCTCTTGTATTTTGACAGGACAGTGCATCGAAGTCGGCAACAAAACATACCGCCAATCCGTTACCTGCAAGCCTAAAAGACGACACAGCAAGAATGAACGACAGAAATAAACATAAAGTAACGGGGCAAATGAACCATCAGACAGCCAATCCAAAAGCCTACGCTTCTGTATTTTTATTTTTTCCCACCGCACATTTTTTAAAAACAATTTTAGCCAGCCGCACAAATGGCACATTTGGTTTTGCCCGACACACAAGCCAACCCTTCGCAAAACCAAAAGAGCCATTTTTTGCCCACGCACAGACAGAAAAAATAATAAATTCAATAAACTTGTAGCAGATGAAAAAACTATTCTTTTTAACTCTTTTACTTTTGACAGCTTCAGTTGGATTCAGCCAATCATATTTGGGCTGGGTGACAAAACAGGTGAACTTCCGACAAGGGCCGGGGACAGACTACGGAGTAATTTCATCGTTGAAACCGGGAACACAAATATTTATTGTTTCCCTAGACACGGAAAATGATTTCTACAACATTATTGACATTGCTACCGACAAAGAAGGCTACATACATAAGTCGTTTGTAAAACTTGGGGAGGTTGTTGAAAATAATAAAAGAGGAATGTTTACCCCAAGCGGTAAGACTTCGACTTATAATCCTGAAATTGAAATATTCAACAACACTACATTAACCTTAACACTAAAACTCAATAGTGAGACATACACTTTTTCTCCGAAGCAAAAACGAACATTAACATTAAGTCCAGGAACATATAATTATCGTGCCTCAGCACCAGGTGTTATACCAAACATAGGCACAGAATATATGGAGAGCAATATGGGCTACACTTGGCAATTTTATATAGTAACCGAAAGAAGATAGTATGAATACAATCCTAAACAATCCATATAGGATAGTCGGTTTGCTTGTTGGGGCAACCGCAAAGGAGCAGACAAAACAAATAAGCAGGCTCAAAAAATATATTGAAGCCGAGCAAGACCCGCAGGATGACTTTAGTTTTCCTGCACTTGGTGACTTTCATAGAACTATTGAAATTGTTGAAGAAGCAGCATCAAAACTTAACCTTGACAATGACAAGATAAATGCAGCTTTGTTTTGGTTTTGGAATGGTAACCCAATTACTGACGAAGCAGCATTTGAAAACTTAAAAAGCGGAGATATAGAAGCAGCTTATGAAATTTGGGACAAACTGATTACAAAAACTGACGAAGAAGGAAAAAGATTTTGGAAACCAGTTACTGAAAAAAACTACTCTGCTTTTCACAATTGTTCAGTTCTCAATATTATCCGAAGCAATGGTAATTTACATAATGCTATTGTAGCAAGTCTGTATTTTCTTGAAAGTGATTTGGTTAATAAATTCGTTTCATCTGTAGCAGATGAAACACACAAAACCAGCAAAAAAGAACTACAACTAATATTTCTCAATCAACTTCATTTAGACCTTGAAGCCAACAAAAAAGCATCACTGCCTAAGTTTCTTGAAATCCTAAACAAGCAAGAATTTGTTGCGAAGCAAGATTTTATGAAAGGATTTGTTCAAAAACCGATTGAACAAATTGAGCAGAAAATAGAAACGACAAAAAACAAGCGAAAAGCGAGCAAAGCCAATGCAGCAAAAGCAGGACAAGAATTATTTACAGCAACCGTAAACGACCTAACACAGCTAAAAAGCATTGTTGGCACAAGCGATATAAAATACACTTCCATTGCCGACAAAATAGCTAACGAAATTCTGCAATGCAGCATTGATTATTTTAATGACAGCCAAGAAAAAGACAGCAGTTCAGATTATGCCGACATTGCAATGAAATTGGCAAAACAGGCACAAGGTATTGCTGTTGGTAATCTTACAAAAGATAGAGTTAAAGACAGTATCAATACGCTTGAAGAAATGAAAGATAGAGAACTTTCGCAAGCGATTGATGTATTGAAATCAATCAAAGGTGCTTATGAAGAAGCGTGCAAACAAATTGATAAGCAAGTTGATGAATTACAATATGACACATTTGGGGGATTTGGAGGAGTAGAACCTATGAGAATTAGAAAATTTGATGTTTCAATAAATTGGAGCAAAGTAGAAGAAATGAAACGAAACTGCCTTGCTTGGGACAAGGTGACTGAAGTAATTCGTGAAGCTATTCCTTCACAGAACATTGAAAAAATCAAAAGAGCAAGTAATACAACTAAGGTAAATGAATACAAGTCTTTGGTTAACTTCCTTTTAAGCAAAGTAAGTTCTTCATACAAAAACAGAGTAGCATATATCAATTATTGGGAAACACCAAAAGCAACAAGTTCCACAAGCACATACAGACCAGCAACAAGTTCAAGTTCATCAAGCAGCAGTTCAAGCGGAAGCAGTTGGGCAGAAGAAAATCCTGGCTGTTTAATCGCTCTAATCATTGGAGCAATCATTTTTTTAATATCAATTTTTTCAAACTAAAAAATATGAAAAAAATAACAATATACATTTTTCTTTTGGCAAGCGTTTCCGCTTTTGCTCAAACAGAAACTTTAACCAAAGAAGATTTGGCAAAGGAATTACAACCTTTGAAAACAAGCGTTCAAGCCTTGCAAAACGAAAACGGCAAACTAAAAACAGAAGTAGGCAATTTGAAAATACAAATTCAAAACGCTAATAAAAGCATTGACAGTTTGCAAAACCAAACACAAACCAATAGCAATACCATTGCACAAACCGCAATTGAATTGGGTGGAAAAATTTCAACAACGGAAAACAACACCAATCAAAAAATTTCGGAAGTGGATAAATCGTTGAGCAAAAATTCGCTTTACGGAATTATCGGTGTGCTTTCAGCCATTTTGCTTTCGGGGCTTTTGTATTGGCTGTTGAACAAAAAACAGAAATCTGACAAAACAGATATGATTGACCAACTAAGTAAAACCAAATCTTCCATTGAAGAAAGTTTGGTAAAAGAATTTGGCAAGCAAACCGATTTAATTGAAAGCGAATTGCAGTTGTTGGCTCAACAGAAAATTGAAAACCCGAAAGCTGAAAATGTTGAACCTGACCATTCACTGGCTTTGAAAGTGGCAAGTGAAATCAATTTGATTGAACGTAACATTAACCTAATGGATAAAGGAACAAAAGGCTTGAAACAATTAGAGCGTTCAGTTGGCAAGTTGAAAGATAACCTTTCGGCAAACGGATATGAAATGCCTGAACTTTTGGGCAAACAATATCATCAAGGAATGAAAGTAATTGTAACCAGTTCAATTCCTGATGAAAATTTGGAAAAAGGTTCAGAAATCATTACCAAGGTATTGATACCACAAGTAAACTTTAACGACAAAATGATACAATCTGCACAGATTGAGGTTTCTGTCGGAATGTAATTTTTAAAACATCAAAAACAACATAAGAAAATATGAGAAATAAAATCGACTACGGAATTGACTTGGGAACAACCAATTCAGCAATCGCAAGAATGGAAAACGGAGTTCCTACAATTAAGAAATCGGACACCTTGAAAGACACCGTTCCGTCTTGTGTGCACTTCAACAAACGCAAGGACATTTTGGTGGGAGATACGGCTTTCAATGTGATGAAAAACGATAATACCCGAGCATTAAAGTCTTTTGAAGCAGGTAAAACAAACACATTTATTGAGTTCAAACGAACTATGGGAACTACCCATACTTACGAGTGCTCAAATATGGGTAAGGACTTTACATCAGAGGAATTATCCGCAGAAGTCTTGAAAAAATTGAAGTCGTTTATCCAAGACGAAAATATATACTCTATTGTAATCACCGTTCCTGCAAAATTTTTAAATCCACAGAACGAAGCAACAATGAAAGCCGCAAAATTGGCGGGTTTCAAACACGTTCAGTTATTACAAGAGCCAGTTGCAGCAGCAACCGCTTACGGCTTAACTGCAAAAAACAAAGACAGTTTTTGGTGTGTATTTGACTTTGGAGGTGGAACGTTTGACGCAGCTTTGGTGAAATCAGAAGAAGGTATTTTATCAGTAAAAGATACTGATGGTGATAACTGGTTAGGTGGTAAAAACCTAGATGAAGCAATAGTTGACCAAGTTATAATTCCCGCTTTACAAAAAAATTATGCAATTGATAGTATTCTTGAGGATAGCATAAAAAAGGAAATTTTGAGAAATGCTGTGAAACCTTATGCAGAAGAAATCAAAATTGAAATGTCATTTAAAGATAGTATAAACTATATATCGCCTTTAGGCTCTCTGCCTTTCGAAGATGAAAACGGTGAAGAACCAGAAATAGAAGTAGATTTAACTGAACAAGAACTTGAGAAAGTTATTGGACCAATTTTCCAAAAAGCAGTTGATATTACTAAAGAATTATTGAAGAGAAATAATTTGAAAAGTTCAGATTTGGGAGCATTAATTTTAGTTGGTGGCCCTACATATTCACCTATTCTTCGTAGAATGCTCAAAGAGCAAATCACTGATAAAGTAGACACTTCCGTTGACCCAATGACAGTTGTTGCCAAAGGAGCAGCTTTGTTTGCATCTACAATAACAGTTTCAGATGAAGTAAAGGAAGAGACGAGAGATAAAACAAAATTGCAGTTGGACATTAAATATGAAGCCACCACTGTTGAGTTGGACGAAATGGTAAATATCAAAGTGCTAAAAGAAAAAACGGTTGGCACATTCCCCGAAAAGGTTTTTGTTGATGTAGTTCGTTCTGATGGTGCTTGGAGTAGTGGTAAAAAGCAAATAGGTGAAAAGGCATCAATAGTTGAAGTGGTTTTAAATGAAGGTCAGTCTAACTCTTTTGATGTTAATGTTTATGATGAAGCGGGTAATAAATTAGAATGTCAGCCAAATCAATTCAGTATTTTACAAGGAATTGGAGGTTTGGATGGAATGCAAGTTTTACCTTATCATATTGGTATTGCAAAATATTTCCACGCAGAGGAAAAAGATTTATTTGAGCCAGTTAAAGGATTAGAGAAAAGCAAAAAAGTTCCAGCTACTGGTGTTCGTAATGGCTTAAAAACAAGGTCAGCAATTAGACCCGGAATGGTAAGTGATTTTATTCGTATTCCAATTTATCAAGGCGACCACAATGCAGAGGGAACAAATCCAGTTCTGAATAATCTAATTACCGAAGTAATAATCAGCGGTGAAACTTTACCAAAACTACTCCCTGAAGGAAGTGATGTAAACATCACAATCAAAGTGGACAGGTCGCAAATAATGCAGTTCATAGCAGAGTTTCCAACCATAGAACACACCGAAGAACTGAAAATTGAAATCAAACAAACCGAGCCGCCAACGGAAGAATTTTTAACTAAAGAAATTTCAAAAGCAAAACGCATAGCACAAAAAGTAAATGCTGATGAGGTTGCCGAAAACTTGGACGCTTTTGAAGAACAATTAGAAAACGAAAAAGGAAGTGCAGATGGCAAAATGAAAATTTTGGATGGCTTGCGTAAAGAGTTATTGAAACTTGACGGTGCTGAAAAATCGGCAGAATATCCAAAAGTGGAAGAAGAACTAAAAGAGGCATTCTACGAATTGGAAGATTTGCTTGAAAAAATCAAACGAAATGCTGATGACGGTAATTTGAATATCAGCCAAATTGAAAGTCATTTAGAAGAATACAGAAAAAAGGTTGAACACATTGTTAAAGAAAAAAACATCAAGGAGGCAAAAGAGCTGACAAGAGAAATTGGACAGTTGGATTTTGAATTACGCAATGCCGTAACTGGTAATGCTATGGATGTTCAATTTTTACGTCATATAAATGACACTTTCAATTCATACCATTGGAAAGATGCTACTAAAGCAAGACAATTAGTAAATCAAGGCTTGCAAATGGCTACAAATGGAAACACATCAGGTATTCGTAATATTCTTATTCAAATAATTGGTCTAATGCCTGACAATGAAAAACCAACCAATACTTTAAGATAATGAGCAATAGCAAAGGCATATTACCAAAAGGTTTTTCCATAAATGATAAATATAGCATTCTGCTTTTTATCAAACAGGGAAGTAATGCCGAAACTTATCGTGTTAAAGGAACTGACGGCAAGTTGTATTTCTTGAAATTATTCAACTACTCTAAATTGCATCGTTCAGCATTTGACAGCGACAATAATCTTTTGGAAATCGAGCTTTTGAAAAATGTAAAGCACGAAAATATTGTCACTTACAAGGATAGCGGTGAGGTTATTTACGAAAATAAGAAGTTTGGATATTTGGTTTTAAACTTCATTTCTGGTGAAACATTAGCGGAGAGAATAAGCCGTGAGCCGTTTAATAACTACTATGACATTCAAAGTATAATATCTGATGTTTTAGAAGGTTTAAATTATCTGCATAGTTTACCCGAGCCGATAATTCACAATGAAATCACACCGCAAAACATAATGCTTGACTTGTCAAGTGATGTTCCAAAAGCAAAAATTATTGATTTTGGTTTTGCTCGTTCATTTCATCAATCTACAAAAGCATTCAATAAAGTTGGATTGAATTTGAATTATGTTGCTTCCGAATGTTTTAATGGATTGTATTCACCTCAAAGCGATATTTTTTCAGTTGGTGCAGTAATGTATCAATCACTATTCGGATTACCACCTTGGTTTAAGGACGTTTCAAAATTTCAAGCAGACAGAACGAATTCAGAAGAACTTGTTTTGCAAGAAAGAAGTAAACCCTTGTCCTTTCCAAAGATTGCAAATGGCTTTATTGGGTATGAAGAGCAGACAAATTTGCTTTTGAAAAAAGCATTAAATCAAGATACAGAAGACCGTTTTCAGAGTGCAAATGAGTTTCTTCAAGCATTGAATGGAGAGATTGAAATTGAAGACGTTGACAAGGTTCAAAAAGTAAAGTCAGAGGACAAGCCTGAAAAGAAAATACAAAGCAAAAAAGCGAAAGGAAAAGGATTTGATGCTATTGCAGGAATGAACGAGTTGAAAGCACAATTGAAATTAGATGTCATTGATGCTCTACACAGTCCAGAAGAATATGCTAAATATGGCGTTACAATTCCAAATGGAATGTTGTTATACGGCCCTCCTGGATGTGGTAAAACATTCTTTGCAAAACACTTCGCAGAGGAAGTTGGCTTTAATTTTATGTTGGCTACTCCAAGCACTTTGAAAAGCCGATACATAAACGCAACCCAAGAAAACATTGCTAAAATGTTTGAAGAAGCAGAAAAAAATGCTCCAACAATCATTTTTATAGATGAAATAAATGAGCTATTGCCAAACCGTGATAGTGATGCCCACGAAATGGCTAAAAGTGCAGTAAATGAAATGTTGGCACAAATGGACAGAACAGGCGAAAAAGGGATTTTTATAATCGGAGCAACTAACTACCCTGATATGATTGACCCTGCAATGCTTCGTGCTGGTCGTTTAGACAAGAAATTTTATTTGCCCCCACCCGATTTTGAAGCGAGAAAATCAATGTTTGAAATGTATTTGAAAAATCGTCCATTGGATTTTGGTATTGATTACAACCAACTCTCCAAAATAACAGAGCATTATGTTTCGGCAGACATTGAACTTTTAGTTAATGAAGCATCAAGATTGGCATTGAAAACTAAGTCAAGAATATCAATGAAAATTTTGGAGGAAGTAATTAAGAATACAAAACCCTCTGTGCCATTACAGGAGTTGAAAAAATACGAGGTAATAAAAGCAAAAATGGACGGAGAAAACATCGAACAGAAAAACGAAAGACCACGCATTGGTTTTAAATAATAAAATAGAGAAAATATGGACACAATAACTTTTGACAAACTTTTGCTTAAAACAGCATTTTGCTGTATGGCAGCAGACGGCAATATTGATGATAGGGAAATTTCCCTTATAAAATCAATGTGCGAAAAATCTTCATTGTTTACGAATTTCAACTTTCAAGAAGAAATCAATCAACTTGTTGGCAAAATAAATAGTGGAGGAAAATCCTTTATTCAGTATTATTTTGACTTGCTAAAGCAAACTCAACTTAGTGAAGAAGAAGAACTGACTTTGATTGATTTTGCAATACAAACAATCAACGCAGACGAACAAATCGATTATTCAGAAATCAAGTTTTTCAAAAATATTCGTCACCGTTTGAATGTAAGCGATGAAAAAATATTAGCTCGGTTCCCTGATATTGAACAATACTTGGAAGACGACATAATCACTGACACTTTCCTTGATAAAATCACAAGCCAATATTTTGAAATTTCTGAACTACCACAGTTTGACTTAATCAGTATTGCCGACAATAATAAACAGGATGAATAACGCAATAAAAATAGTTTTAGCGATTTTATTTTTTCTCTGTTTAGCTGATATGCCTTACGGATTTTATCAGTTTGTAAGGTTCGCAGGTTTAATTGGCTTTGCAATCTTAGCTTATCAAGCACACGAACAAGGCAGACAATCAGAAATGATAATTTACAGTGGACTTGCCTTGCTATTTCAACCGTTTTTCAAAATCGCACTTGGCAGACAAATGTGGAACATAGTTGACGTAATTGTAGGAATAGGACTTTTAATATCAATATTTATGAAACCAAAGGAAAGCCCACGCTAAAAGCAAGCACATTTGCAATTCGCACAAGCCAACGCACAGACCAAAAATTGCAAAAGAGCTTGCTTTGCCAACGCAGACAAAAATTGTCTTTAAAAAATTTCCCAACGCTTCAAAAAAATAAAAATACACCGACACACAGCCCGACAAACACAGTAGAGAATGACAATGAAACTCAATATTGACAAGGATTACAACGATACAGCAGACAGAAGGCCAGCAGGTAACAGCGGTTTTGCAAAAAAGCGGGTTCAGTGGTTAATTGAACATTCCACCTCGCATCAACTTTTGTGCTATGTTGACAGTTTTGAACTCCGAAATCCGCTTCTTCGCAAAGCCACCAAACGTTATATGCCATTTTAGGACGACAGCGTAAAGGAAACGGGCAGAACGAAGAACAAAATATTAACTTTGAAAATGTAAAAAAAAATCGGACGACATAAT
>Ga0209718_1001453_pt1 | contig 26639 bp, 26 predicted proteins | sample AD_JPNAS1_MetaG_FD_184420 | JGI IMG/M metagenome (GOLD analysis project Ga0209718, IMG submission 184420) | Active sludge microbial communities of municipal wastewater-treating anaerobic digesters from Japan - AD_JPNAS1_MetaG (SPAdes) (version 2) | ecosystem: Engineered > Bioreactor > Anaerobic... | reverse complement strand
AAATGATGTACTACTCTATCCCTAAAATCGGCTGCAAATATCTCTCTCTTTACAGGTTTATCTACAATAAACGCAATGGAACGACCTATTTGGTATGTTCCGCTGTTTATTTCTTCACATAGTTGCACTAAATTATTTTCGTAGTCAATTTCAAATGCCAAAGCATTTGCTGTATTTCGCTTGTTTTTGCGGCATTCAAAATAGGCAGTGAATAGTTCTTCAAGCTCAATTTTGGGTTGTTGTATGTCGAATAATGAAAGTTGCACAAATCAGTTGGTAAAGTCTAATGTTTTTTAAGAAAGAAAACACTATCAGCGCCTTTGCTGACGCTGACAGGTTTTCTGAAAAAATGGTTTGTTTAAAATCCCGAACAGCACGCACCCTGTTTGTGTTGTTCTTATTGTTGTTGTTCTGGTTGCCATTGTCGAAGTTCTGTTTCCATGCGTTGTTGTTATTGTTCTCGGTAGAACTCCAATAGTAGGCACTAGCAAAACCGCCAACCGCAAAAATAAAGGAGTTCATATAAATACAAGGCATCTCATATTTATTGTAGTATTACTCAAAAATGAATTGCTCCATATCAAGTAACGCTCATTTTAACTGCTCAAAAGAGCAGTCCCTTTATCGCTTTTAAACTAAACCTTGCTCGCTTGTATATGCCTTAACACATACAATTCTGGCATTTACCGATTGGCATTACGCCAACCGGTAATTTGTTTGCCTATGCTATCCATTAAACCCGATAGCTCGGCTTGCTTTTTTATTGCTAAAATTTTCATATCCACACATAGGCGTAGTTCAAATTTCAGCAATTCAAAATCGTCTAAAAATGTTTCCAGATAAACAACTTTATCCTTTGCTTTATTGGCTCTATAAATACTTCTTACAAGCTGTATGGAATCTCGCTTCATGTCTTGTCCCAGAGTATATTTGTACTCACGAGGAAACTCCTGTGTATATAAAAACACTTTTTGCACAAGCGTGTAAACATCCTTAAAAACCTGTAATTCGTAATAGAGTGCCATATAATTGAAAAAAAAATCGACCGCTTCGCGGATAAATTGTTAAATAGATAAATAGTTAAAAAGCCCGAACAGCACGCACCCTGGAAGTGTAGTTCTTATTGTTGAGGCACTGGTAGCCATCGTCGAAGTACTGTCTCCATGCGGAGTAGTTATTGTGCTCGGTAGAACTCCAATAGGAGGCACTAGCAAAACCGCTGCCTCCGTTTACCCCTGCGGTAGCATCAATAGTTGCCTTGTTTTGATACATTAAATCCAATTCTTCTTTTGAGGGAAGGTACCAGTCGCCATAAGTTTTGCCCCCTTCGGTAACTTGTAGCTCATTACAAATACGCGCTGCATAAGTGCTGCCATCATCACCTATAGCAACTTGAGCTGCAATAATTATTGAGGTATTTGCTTCACCAGAAAATGGACCGTCTCCTTTTGCCTGTGTATTACCATAAGTTCCTGCATACCATCTTACCCCTGTGCTTTGGTCTTCTTTAGCAGCTACCAAACCATGTTGTCCGGTTTCGTCTACCCAGAATACGATACCGCCTTGGGCAAAGTCGCCTACGGAAAAGGTAGTTGAACCACTGCCTGCTGTTGCATTTACTACATAAGGGCTTGCAGTTGTTCCGCTACCTGTTACAGTTACATTGGTACCTGCGGTTACTTTGGTTTCGGAGCCATCGGCTGCTGCTGGTGTATTAATAAGGTCTGCATAATCTTTATCCCAAGCTGTAAATACCGGGTCGGTTTCTGTTATTGTTCCTGAAACACTTTCAGCCGTTTTTGCATGAAGGGCATAAGGTACACTCAATAATTGGCTTGTTCCAGTGATGGTGTAATTTGTTCCACCAGCAGGGTCGGTTTTGGTTTCAATAAAATAAGGTCCGTTTGCCCAGTCAATGGTATTAAAACCAGAACCACCACCTATTTCAATACTTACCAGTCCATTGGCGTTAGTTGTTGGCGTTTGCGTTTCTGTGTAAACAACGGTACCCGAAGTTGTGCCCTGACGGATATTTACTTCCAAACCTATTTGAGTGTTTGTAACTAAAGCATCGCTGCTATTACGTATTACTGCCTGATAGCTCATTTTATTTGGACTTTGTGCCCAAACTGTCGCTGTTAAAAAAACAGCTAGTAAAATTGTAAATAATTTTTTCATTGTTTTGTCCTCCTTAATTTTTAATGATTTTAAATGTTTTTACTTTTTTGTTGCCCTGAATAACTTTCACAAAATAGTTGGCAGGAACAAGGTTGCTCATAACAATGCTTGTTTGGTTGCCTGTAATTTTTGCGTTTTGTAAAAGTTTTCCGTTCATATCATACAGTTGATATGATAAATTTGAAATGTCAAAATCATCAATACTCAATGTAAGATAATCCGTAGTTGGGTTGGGATAAGCCGAAACCGAAAGGTTTATGCCTTTGGCTTCTTCAATTCCTGTTACTATCGAAATTTCGAATGGTTGTTGTACGCCTTGTGCCACAGAACCACTTGCTCCTGTGTTGGTGGTGTAAACAACCTGTCCTACGGAATAGCTCACCGTGCCTCCGCTTCCAGAAGCATTAGTGCCTGTGGCGTTAACGCTGGTTTGTGCTTGCAGTCCTGTCAGTCCGAGACCTAACAAGAGTACGGCACTTAATTTTAATCGCTTGTGTCGCATTTTTGTCCTCCTTTTTTAATTGTGAATATTCATTTTAATTTATCTGTTTTTGTCAATGTTTCAATGCTGTGTCTGGGTTTTCTCCAATGAATGCTAACATCTGTGTATGTGCGACGCTGTCGCACTTATTTTACAATTATGTTATCCTGTTTATTTGTTATCCAATTGATATTCAATAAAATGATTTTTTTGTCAAATTTTATTTTGTCGCACCTATCCATTTTATTAATTGTCTTAAACATCTAATTTATCCAAAGGATTTTTTATTTGATCAAATCCTTTCGTAGTTATATGGGTATAAATTTCAGTAGTTTTACTACTTGAATGTCCTAGTAAATTTTGTATATATCGTAGGTCTGTACCGTTTTCTAATAAATGAGTAGCAAAACTATGCCGAAGGCTGTGTATAGAAACTTTTTTTGTAATTTTCGCAGTAGTTAAAGCTCTCTTAAAAATACTGTAAATGCTGCTATCGGTATATTGTCCACCACCTTCACCTTCAAACAACCATTCTTTGGGTTTATATTCCTTAAAATAAAGACGCAAAGTTATTAAAGTTTTTTTACTTAACAAAGTGTAACGGTCTTTTTTTCCTTTCGATTGTTGAATGCGAATTTGCATACGGTCGCTATCAATATCTCTTATCTTTAAATTGATGAGTTCGCTTATGCGTAGACCACCCGAATAGATAGTCATTATCAATGCTTTGTGTTTTAAATTTGTTATCGCTTTCAGTATGGCAGCCACTTCTTCTTCGCTCAATACTTCTGGCAAATAGTTCTCTTTTCTCGGTCTTTCAATCAAATAAATTTTACGTTTCCCTCCTAATACGCGTTCATAGTAAAACTTGATGGCGTTTATGCTTTGGTTTTGGTACGATGTGGATATTTTTCGGTCGTTTACTAAATAGCGCAAAAAAGCTATAATCTCTTCTTCTGTTATTTCGGGTGCAGCTTTATCAGGATAATAGTTAATGAACTCCTCAAATAAATCGGTATAAACATTCAGGGTATTACTGCTGTAGCGTAATTCTTTAAGTTTTTCGGTATATTCTTTCGGACACCGCAAATAGTTTGCATGTTTGGGTAAACGTGCTGTTCCTGCTGTTTTCGAAATTACCTCATAAGAAAACTGCAAGTCTTGAGCATTTGCTATTTTCTGTAATTCCTTCATGTTTTGTTCGTTGTAGGGCACTGTCCAACACGTTTTTGAACTATCCCAACGACATAAGGGCATGGTTTTAATAGTCTCTATCAATGTGCGGTTATAGGTAAAATAAATCTCCAGTATCCGATTTTGAACATTGAACGTTTTTATTTTGCCTGCCTCTGCGGTTTTGGTCTGAATTATTTTTTTGTCGTCTTGTTTGCTAATAGCGAATGCTCTATTCTGAAAATAGGATGTTAGTAAATCAAAATTTTTTCCATAGTTGGGAATAATCCATTGATGGTTATTATTATCCCAATGTACGTATCTGAACGAACTTAAAAATTGCGTGTCAGTGTCGTTTTTCGGCAACTTTACGAATATCCTCTTTGACGTGACGGTCATATTTATTTCAGCTGTTTTCAACTCGTATTCTTTATTTTTACTTGATGTTTGATTCAGAACAATGGAAAGAGGATTTCTTAATTCTGCTTCTATTGTTTCCACATCTGGAAAAAGTATTTTTAGTTGGCTCAATGCTTCTTTCGTATCTGGTATATGCCAAGCTTTGAGCGTTTGGCTCCATTTTACATCATCGAGTTGTTTCAATGTGGCGATAATAGACGCATCAAAGTCGAAATCTACCTTGATGCGCTGTTCGTTATGATGGATGATTTTTAATAACTTCATAGAATTGATGATGCGTGTCAATTACAATTTGGCATATTTTAAAATCAATGTGCAAAAGTAACTACTTTATAATAAACTTCCAATTTATTGAATAAAAAAAATAGATATATTTTTTAATTAGTAAAGGGTTACATACACAAAAAAACGGATGAGTACAGTGTAGTGTCATCCGTTTTTAGAAAGTAGGCTGTTGATATTCGATATATTCAGGAATTATTGGGACATCAATCCGTACAAACAACCGAAATCTACACACATATTGTGGACATTTCAAAATCAAGCATCAAAAGTCCATTAGATTTGATGTAACAAAAAAGGTGTAACCTTTTGGATTACACCTTTTTATCTAATTGAGACTTATTTTAAAGTCTTACTTTACCTCTTCAAAATCGGCATCTTGAACATTGTCGTCCTGTTTGCTATCCTGATTTTGGTTGGCTTGCGCGTTAAAGTCAGGACCAGCTTGTTGTCCACCTTGCGCGTTAGTAGCGTTATACATATCCTGACTTGCAGCGTGGAATGCAGTGTTCATAGCTTCCATTGCCTTATCGATGGCAGCAACATCCTGAGCCTTGTGTGCGGCTTTGAGGTCTTCTAATGCTTTCTCGATAGGCGCTTTCTTGTCGGCAGGAATTTTATCGCCAATTTCTTTCAACTGTTTTTCCGTTTGGAAAATCATCGCATCTGCCTGATTCAGTTTGTCGATACGCTCACGTTCCTTTTGGTCGGCTTCGGCATTGGCTTCAGCTTCGGCTTTCATTCTCTCAATTTCTTCCTTGCTTAAGCCGCTCGATGCTTCAATACGAATGGCTTGCTCTTTGCCTGTAGCCTTATCTTTTGCCGATACGTTCAGAATACCGTTGGCGTCAATATCAAAGGTTACTTCAATTTGTGGCACACCACGAGGTGCGGCAGGAATGCCATCGAGGTTAAACATACCGATTTGCTTGTTTTGACTTGCCATCGGACGTTCGCCCTGCAATACGTTAATTTGCACCGAAGGTTGGTTGTCGCTCGCCGTAGAGAACACTTCCGATTTCTTGGTCGGAATGGTGGTGTTGGCATCAATCAATTTCGTCATCACACCGCCCATAGTTTCAATACCTAACGAAAGCGGCGTAACATCCAACAAAAGAACGTCTTTCACTTCGCCGGTCAGAACACCGCCTTGAATGGCTGCGCCAATAGCTACCACTTCGTCGGGATTAACACCTTTTGAAGGCGCTTTACCGAAAAACTTCTCAACCAACGTCTGAATGGCAGGAATACGTGTTGAACCACCTACCAAAATCACTTCGTTAATGTCCGATTTGCTCAATCCTGCGGCTTTCAGTGCGTTTTCGCACGGTACCAAGCAAGCTTGAATCAGTTTGTCCGACAATTGTTCAAATTTGGCACGTGTAAGCGTTTTTACCAAGTGTTTGGGAATTCCGTCAACCGGCATAATGTACGGCAGATTGATTTCGGTCGATGTGGTGCTCGACAATTCAATTTTTGCCTTTTCGGCAGCCTCTTTCAAGCGTTGCAACGCCATCGGGTCTTGACGCAAATCAACACCTTCGTCTTTTTTAAATTCGTCAGCCAACCAGTCGATAATAACATGGTCGAAATCGTCTCCGCCAAGTTGTGTATCGCCATTGGTCGATTTTACTTCAAACACGCCATCGCCAAGCTCGAGGATGGAAATATCGAACGTTCCACCGCCAAGGTCAAACACGGCAATTTTCATATCTTTGTTGGACTTATCCAAGCCGTAAGCCAACGATGCGGCAGTAGGCTCGTTCACAATACGGCGCACTTTAAGACCTGCAATTTCGCCGGCTTCTTTCGTAGCCTGACGTTGTGCATCACTAAAATAAGCCGGCACCGTGATAACGGCTTCCGTCACTTCCTGACCAAGATAATCTTCGGCGGTTTTCTTCATTTTTTGAAGAATCATAGCCGAAATTTCCTGAGGCGTATAGAGGCGACCGTTGATGTCCACACGCGTTGTGTTGTTATCGCCTTTTACCACTTTATAAGGCACACGGTCAATATCTTTTGCTACGCGGTCATAGCTTTCGCCCATGAAACGCTTGATAGAATAAACCGTATTTTTCGGATTTGTAACTGCTTGACGTTTAGCCGGATCGCCAACTTTGCGTTCGCCACCGTCGATAAACGCCACAATAGAAGGAGTGGTACGTTTGCCTTCGCTATTTGTAATAACGACAGGTTCGTTACCTTCAAGGACGGCCACACATGAATTGGTCGTTCCTAAGTCAATACCAATAATTTTTCCCATAATTTTAAATATTTATTTGTTGTTATTATTCAAAAAAACTTCGCACCCTATTTTTAGCAAATGGCGTGCCACTATCCGTTTGAGGTTCATTGACCGATTTTTGGCATATTTTTTTGCAAATGACTATTAGTAATGTCAGTTTTTCTGACATTGTGTCAGAATTATAGTACTGCCAAACTCGTCAGATTTCTGCCAAAAGCTAAAAAAACCTCTGTGAAAACAGAGGCTTTAAAGATTATTCGATGCGCGTTCCGACATTTTTTGTAATGTCGTCGGCTTTGGTAATGACGACCGCACGGACGCCCGCTTTAAGGGCTGCAAAGGCGTTGGTCAGTTTTGGCACCATGCCGCCTACTATGACATTTTGCGCTTTAAGTCGCTCAAATTCATTTTCGGTGAGATGAGGAATAACACTATTTTCGTCGGTTTCGTCCAACAATACGCCTTTTTTCTCGAAACAGTACACCAACGTTACATCAAAATAGCGTGCTAACGCTTTGGCAGCCTCTCCGGCTATGGTGTCTGCATTGGTATTCAATAAGTTACCTTTTCCATCGTGTGTAAGCGGTGCCAATACGGGCACTATATTTTTGGCAATTAAATCGGCAAGAGCCGCACCATCAACCTTTTTAACATCGCCCACAAAACCGTAATCAATCGGAACGGCAGGTCGTTTTTCGGAAAGCATATAATTCATGTCGGCACCGGTCAATCCCAACGCATTAAGACCGCGTTGTTGCAATCCGGCAACTATTTGTTTGTTGACCAAACCGCCGTAAACCATAGTTACCACGCGCAACATTGCCTCATCGGTAACACGCCGTCCGTCAATCATTTGCGTTGTTATGCCGAGTTGTGTCGCTACGGTTGTAGCCGAGCGTCCGCCGCCGTGTACCAGCACTTTTGCACCGCACAAGCGCACAAAATCGTCCAACAAGCTGTTGAGCGTGTCGGTCTCTTCGACTATCTTACCTCCCACTTTTATGAGTGTCAGTTTTTCCATTTTCAATTGTTTTGAAGTAAACGTTTAATCACCACTTGAGCTGAAATTTCGCGATTTGCCGCTTCGGGAATTACCAGCGATTGCGGACTTTCTATTACATCGTCTGTTACAATCATATTGCGCCGAACAGGCAAACAGTGCATAAAATAGGCATTATTCGTCAGAGCCATTTTGGCAGTATCAACCGTCCAAGCTCTGTCGGTACTCAAAATTTTGCTGTAATTCGGGTCTTGATAGGCTGCCCAATTTTTGGCATAAATAAAATCGGCACCCTCAAACGCTTTGGCTTGGTCGTACTCCACTTTGGCACCGCGCACAAATTTATCGCACAATTCGTAGCCTTTCGGATGAGTAATTACAAAATCGACATTTGCTTCGTTCATAAAATCGGCAAACGAATTGGGAACAGCCTGTGGCAATGCTTTAGGATGCGGTGCCCACGTCAGCACCACTTTCGGTCGCGCCGTTTTTTTATATTCTTCTATGGTAATCAGGTCGGCAAAAGCCTGCAACGGATGACCTGTAGCCGCTTCCATGCTAAAAACGGGTTTTCCCGAATAGTTGATGAATTGATTGATTATAACTTCTTCATAATCAAATTCTTTACTTTCAAATCGCGCAAACGACCGCACGCCAATAATATCGCAATAGCAACCCATAACAGGAATAGCCTCCAATAGATGTTCCGGTTTGTCGCCATCCATTATTACGCCGCGTTCCGTTTCCAATTTCCATGCGCCTTGATTTACGTCCAGCACAATGGTGTTCATTCCCAAATTCATACCCGCTTTTTGAGTGCTAAGGCGCGTGCGAAGGCTCGAATTGAAAAACACCATCAATAAAGTTTTGTTCTCGCCTATATTTTTGTAGGCAAAACGGTTCTTTTTCACTTCTAAGGCTTCTTTGACGGCTTGTTGCAAGTCGCCCAAATCTTTTACATTCGTGTAATGTTTCATCGTGTTGTTATTTTAGTTTTTTATTTTTTCGTTGTGTGAAATAGAATATCAGACTACCGACCACAATATACGGAATACTTAGCCATTGTCCCATATTGAGAGTCATTTGATTTTCGAACGGCATCTGCACCTCTTTTACATATTCTATAAAAAAGCGAAAAAGACAAATGACCACCATTACCACGCTGAGATAAAATCCATCTTTCACCGACAGTTTTTTGCGATAAACTATCCACAATGCCACAAAAAGGGCAAAATAGAAAAGAGCTTCGTAGAGTTGTGCCGGATGGCGCGGTATATCATCGAAACGTGTAAAAATCATTGCCCACGGCACATTGGTCGGTGCACCAACAATTTCGGAATTCATCAGATTGCCCAAACGAATAAATCCGCCCGCAAGCGGCGTTACAATCGCCAAATAATCCATTATTGACCACACTTTTAGCTTTGTTCGCCAACAATAAAGCAAAACGGCTACGATTAATCCCGCACCTGCGCCGTGGCTTGCCAAACCTTGATAGCCCACAAATACAATTTTTCCATTTATGGAACTCACGGGCAGCAAAATTTCCCACCAATGAGCTAAATAATAGGTCGGCTCGTAGAACAAACAATGCACCACGCGCGCACCAAGAAAAATGCCGAAAAAGCCGTAAATCAACAAACGCTCGTAATTGTTTTGCGAAATACCTTTTTCTTTAAAAATCCTGTAAAGAAAATAGCCTGCACAGCACAATCCAAACGCAAACAAAATGCCGTACCAGCGCAAAGTGATGCCCCAAAAAGTACCGATTTCGGGATTTACGTTCCAAACTATTTGCAGTAATGTTGAATGTGCCATTATTTCTGACTATTTTCGTGTTCGGCTACCACGCCATCGATAATGCCGAAAAGTTCATCAAGCATTTCGGCGCGCAACATGGCGATACGTGTTTGCCTAAAATCGGCAATACCTTTAAATACGGGCGTTGCCGCCAAATGACGCCGACTGTGGACAATTCCCTTGCGTTCGTCGCCTATCCACTCAATGCTGCGCAAAACATGTTCTTTTAAAATATCAACCTGCCAACCAAATGGATATGGTGCTTTGCGCTCGCCGTTTTCGAAAAAGTAGTTTATTTCCTCAAAAATCCAAGGACGTCCAATTGCACCGCGTCCAATCATCACAGCATCAACACCATAACGCTCAAAACACTCTTTGGCGCGTTCGGGCGTAGTTACATCGCCGTTGCCAATAATCGGAATGTGCATACGCGGATTATTTTTTACCTCGCCTATAAGCGTCCAATCCGCATCACCTTTGTACATTTGCGAACGCGTGCGCCCATGAATTGCCAACGCCGCAATGCCACAATCTTGTAATTGCTCTGCCAGCGTTACAATTATTTTATTGTTTTCGTCCCAGCCCAAGCGCGTTTTCACGGTAACCGGTATCTTCACCGCATCGACAACGGAACGGGTGATTTTCAGCATTTTAGGAATATCTTGCAGTAATCCCGCTCCCGCCCCTTTTCCGGCAACTTTTTTCACAGGACAACCGAAATTCAGGTCGATAATATCCGGTTTTTCCGCTTCCACAATTTTTGCCGCCTCTACCATAGCATCTGCTTCACGTCCATAGAGTTGTATCGCCAAAGGACGCTCCTCTTCATATAAAGTGAGCTTCTGCTCCGTCCGTTTCACGCTGCGTATAAGAGCATCGGCAGAAATGAATTCGGAATAGACCAAATCTGCGCCAAAACGTTTGCATATCAATCGAAAAGCGGGGTCGGTAACATCCTCCATAGGTGCTAAAAAAAGTGGCTTCCCGCTAAACGACACATCTGCTATCTTCATCACAAATCGCTGGCTTATTTTGTTACAAAAGTACAAAAAAAAACGTTATTAGGCAGTAAAATTGGCATAAATCACTATCTTTGCAAACAATTATCAAATAGACACCGAGCCATGAATGAATTTTTAGAACTGGAAGAAAAGATTGTTGAAGTATTGAAAACGGTTTACGACCCCGAAATTCCTGTCAATATTTATGATTTGGGGCTTATTTATCGCATAGAAACGAACGATGGCAACGTGGAAATAGATATGACACTGACCACACCCAGCTGTCCAATGGCTGACTTTATTGTCGAAGATGTGAGAATGAAGGTGGAAGGCATTGCCGGCGTTAAAAAATTGACTCTCAATTTGGTATTTGAACCGGAATGGACACACAACAGTTTGAGTGACGAAATTAAATTGGAACTTGGATTGCTTTAAAAAAGCCGACAGACGCATGAAATACTATTTTTTAGCTGACGCACACCTCGGTTCGCTCGTTATAAAAGACCCCGAAGCACACCAACAAAAACTTATCGATTGGCTCGATATGGCGAAAATAGACGCTACTGAAATTTTTCTTTTGGGCGATATTTTCGATTTTTGGTTTGAATTTTGGAAAAAAGTGCCGACCGGCTACGAGCCGTTGCTCGATAAACTTACCGAAATTACACGTTCGGGCATTCCCGTACATTTTTTTACCGGCAATCACGACCTTTGGACTTTTGGTTTTTTGGAAAAACGCATCGGACTGATTGTACACAAAAAGCCTATTACCGTAACTTTGGCAGGAAAACGCTTCTATTTGGCTCACGGCGACGGTTTGGGCGATAAGGATTTTGCATTTCGATGTCTTCGCACCATTTTTCACAGTAAAACGTGCCAATTCCTATTTCGCACTTTAGTTCCGCCTAAATTGGGTTTCAAATTGGGTCTTGCATGGTCGAAAAGCAATCGCCAAAAACGTGCTCAAACGGAAGTCGGCTACAAAGGCGAAGAAAAGGAATCTATCGTTATCTTTGCTAAAAAACATTCGGCAACCAATCCCATTGACTATTACATTATGGGGCATCGGCACATTGTGCTTAATCTTTTGTTGGCTAACAAGAGCCAATTATTCATTATCGGCGACTTTATGGAAGAATTTTCGTATGCCGTATTTGACGGTGAAACCGTAAATCTGCTAAATTTCGATGAACAATGAAAAAAGAGTGGTCGCTACTACCCTATTATACGCCCAACTGCATAGAAAGCGGTTGCGACGAAGCCGGACGAGGCTGTCTGGCAGGTCCCGTTTTTGCGGCGGCGGTGGTGTTACCAACCGATTTTCACAACGATTTACTTAACGACAGCAAACAACTGACAGAAAAAGAACGTTACCAATTGCGTCCCATCATTGAGCAAGAAGCTACCGCATGGGCGGTTGGCGTGGTTACGGCACAAGAAATTGACAAAATAAACATTCTCAACGCTTCCATTTTAGCCATGCACCGCGCCATCGACCAATTGAAAGTGCGTCCGGAGCATCTCATCATTGACGGCAATCGATTTAAACCTTACGGCGATATTCCCTATCACACCATTAAGAAAGGAGACGCAAAATACTTGTCCATTGCTGCCGCATCTGTTTTGGCTAAAACTTACCGAGACGATTTTATGGCACACATCGCCGAAGAGTTTCCGCAATACGGATGGCAACAAAACAAAGGTTATCCGACACAACTTCACCGCAAGGCGATAAAAGAATTTGGCACTACACCCTATCACCGCCTCACATTTCGCCTTTTGGAACAACAACTAACTTTGAATTTTTAAAATTATAACACTATGAAAGCAACAAAAACCTACCAACAAGCAATGGACGAATTGGATGCCATTGTATCGCAAATTGAAAACGATGAACTCAGCATCGATGAACTCTCTTCCAAAATAAAAAAAGCTTCCGAACTCATTACTTTTTGCAAAGACAAATTGCGAAAAACCGATGAAGAGGTGGAAAAAATGCTCAACGATATAGAGTTATAAAAAATGGCAGACTAAAAAGTCTGCCATTTTTATTGCGTACTGACGTTTATTCTTTACTGAACAAAGTTCCGCGACCAACGTTCGTTACTTTGCCCCATTTCGCTTTAATTTGCTTTAAATCAATTAATTTCGGGTCGCCCATAATAACGGTAACAATCGGTTGTCCTTTGATGTTCGTTTCGTAGAAATTTTTGATTTGCTCAAACGTCAATTCTTCTACCTTAGACATATTCACTTTTGCAGGGTCGTCGGTGTAACCCAAACGCTGCCACGCATCAAACACTTGACTTTTGTTGCGGAACGATGGTTTCGACGTCAGCATTGATTGACGCAGATAAACCTTAATGTTGTCCATACGCTCTTCGTACATCGGCATATTGGTCAGCAAATCCATGTACACATCAATGGCATCAGCTACTTTGTCCGGTTGTGTACCAACGTAACCAATAAAATAACTCTTCTTTTGGGTTACAGGTGGGGACACCATATAACCAACAGCCGTGTAAGCCATCGAACGTTTTTCGCGTATCTCATTCATTACCAAACCATTGAACCCACCGCTAAAATATTGATTAAACGCTTCATAATCCACATCATCGGCTATTTCATACGGAAGTCCGTTGATGTAAAAATAGATTTTAGCCTGTTGTGCATTGGAATTTGCCAAGAAATAGATTTTCGACTCTTTGTAGTCAACGCGGTCTTGTACAATGGGCGATTCGCTCTTTTTCATACCCTCTTTCATAGGCAACACCTGTTTAAAGAGTTCCGCCGCTTCGTCAGCCGATTTAGAACCGACATAATGCACGTCCAGAGCATATTCGGTAGCTTTGGCAATTTCAGGAATTAAATCTCCAATACCTAAGAAATAAACCTCTTCGAGCGATAATCTATCTATATAGCTGGATTTTTTTCCATAAAGAGCATAATTCAACAAAGCATTACTCAAAGCATTGATATCCTTACTTTGATAAATACGGCTACTATATTCAAAACCAAACACTTGATCCATTTTCTTTTTATCCAATTTCGGCATCAAAATTTGGCGTTGCATCAATTTACATATTTGTTCGATATTTTTTTCGTCACCTACAATTTGAATGTAGAAATAATTTTCATTTACGCCAAAGTCGTACGATGCGCCTAATTCCCCATACTGGCGACGTAAATCCTGAGCTTCCGTATCGGGCAACATTCCGGCGGTGTTCATCAACCACGTGGCATATTTCAGTTTCGGCATTTTTTTCGTTCCCACGCCATATTTTAATGTCAAGGAAAAGATGTCATTTTGAGGATTTTTTGTAGTGAACAACGTTACATTGTCGTACAATTTTGTTTTTGTTACGTCTGCAAAATTGTTGTATTCTTCCTTCACTGTACCTATAGGCAACGTTTTGAAATGTTTGTTGTACTCCGTTAACTGTCCTTTTGGCGGGTCAAGAGGCTTAATTTCCGGTTTTTTTATCTTGGTTTTCTTTGGCGTTCCTTCCTCAATTCCAATAGTAATGTGGTTGCCTCCGAAATATTTTTGAGCAATAGCCTGCACCTCTTGCTTTGTAATGGCTTGGATTGCCTTGTCCATATTAATATATGTTTCAACCGGTTCGTTGTAGGCAAACGCTTCCGTCAAAATACTGGTTTTAGAATTCGGCGACTCAAACATTAATTCATAATTTTGAAGCATATTGTCCCTTACCGATTGGAACAACCATTCGGGAATTTCGCCGTTCTTTAGTTTATTAACTTCCGACATCACAATTTTTTCTGTCGATTTATTGCTGTCAAACATACGCTGTTCCGAATCAAAATAGGGTGTGGCATATACAACTATACGACCCTCATCGCGACGAAAGTCATTTATAGAAGCGCAACTCAATACATCACCGTTCAAATTCAATTTATCCAATAAACCCGTACCACGGTCGTTGTTCAACAATTCGATGCAAAAATCGAGCAACAGTTCGTCTTTATCGCCTTTTTTAACGCCTTTGTAGCCCCAATAAATTTCAGGATTATAGCCCAATTTTGCAGAAACAGTCGGATTTTTTGAATAATCGACGGACGTATAGGTTGGACGTTCGGGAAGCGGTTTGGCTTGCAAACGACCAAATTTTTCCTTAATCATTGGAATAGCCGTGTTTGCATCGAAATTTCCAACCAAAATCAACGCCATATTGTTGGGCACATACCATGTCTCGTAATATTCGATAAGTTTACTTAAACAAGGGTTTTTGATGTGTTCCAGCGTTCCGATAATATCGCGCTCGTAAGGATGCCCTTTGTACAAGTTACTGAAAATAAAGTTTGAAACGTGCGTATTGTTGTCGTCTTGGTACATATTGTACTCTTCAAACACATTTTCCAATTCCGCCTGAAACGAACGGAAAACAGGATTTAACCAACGTTCGGAGTTCAATTCCAGCCATTTTTCCATTTGGAATGCGGGAAAATTGTTGAAATAGGCGGTCAAATCGTAGGTTGTAAAAGCGTTTAAGCCTTCACCGCCCATACCTTCTACCAAATTCGAGAAATCATCGGTTGCGCCGAACTGTGCCGCTTGCAAAGATACTTCGTTGATTTTTTTCGTCAACTCTAAACGTACGGCTTCATCGGTTGTTGCTGCCAATTGGTCGTACAATTTAATGATTTCTTCGTAAAGCGGTTTTTCTTTTTCCCAATCCAAAGCACCGATTTTGTCAGTTCCTTTGAAAAGCATGTGTTCCAAATAGTGCGCTAAACCCGTGTAGTCATGCGGTTCGTCGATTGAACCTGCACGCACTACCACGCGCCCATGAACATCCGGCTGGTTGTAGTCTTCCCACAAATAAACGGTCAAGCCGTTATCCAACGTAAATTGTTGAAATCCTTTTGCTTTGTCTTGAGCAAAAAGTGTTGCATACGCCGCAAACAGAGCGACTAGTGCTAGAAAAAATTTTCTTTTCATCATGTTTAGTATTAAAAAATTATATAAAAATTGGTTTTAAAAAAACTTATTTCGTATCATCAACAAATTCTAAAATATCGCCGGGCTGGCAGTCGAGTACTTTGCATATCGCCTCCAACGTACTGAAACGCACCGCTTTAGCCTTCCCCGTTTTTAAAATGGAAAGATTGGCAGGCGTAACATTCACCTTTTCGGACAATTCGTTCAGCGAAATTTTCCGACGCGCCATCATCACATCCAAATTTACAACTATCATATCTTATTCATTATTAAATGGTTAGTTCCTGCTCTTTTTTCATACCCGTAGCCATAATTAAAATTTCATTCATCAGTAAAACAACCAAACCGATGATAATGTTCTCCCAATCAATAATTTCCGTATAACTGATTTCAAAATCGGTAAGAGCAATGGTGCGCCGCGCTAAAAATACGTGCAAAAATTCCCATAAAGTGCTCAATACACCGATAATAATAAGAACACGACCAATAAGATTGATGCGGGAAATGTTGCGTTCTTCAAAAACTTCGGAACGACGAAACGAAAGGATAATTTTGACCACCAGCACCAACACCACTACAAAACAGGACAATATCGCCACATTGAGCAGTGCATCGACCACTGAATGGAATTTATCTTCTCCCAAAGCCTCCTGATGCATTGATTTAAAGGTAATAAATGTCGCTTTTTCGGGCAACATCATTATTGCAGAACTGTCGCGCACATTCAGCGTATTCATCTGAAGCAAATCCGACTTGGGAGTTAGCTTCATAGCCAAGTAAGTTTGCGAAGTTGTTTCGTACATTTCCTCATACTCGCCAATATTCCACCCCAACGAAAATCCGTTCACAAAAGAAGTGAGCGAATTTTGGAAAGTAGCTACAACAAAACAAATCAATAATAATGTAGATAAAATTTTAAGCCGTTTCATAAACTGTTTTTTTAATTGGACGGTACAAAGTAAGCTATTATTTTTTGAATAACCAAATATTTTTATTGTTTTTCGATATTTTTTTATTGAAAAGGGATTTGTAATTTGTAATAAAACACCAACCATGTGATATTCGCCACTTTATAGCGTTTTTTCTTGTTTTTTCTCCTTTCCGTTTTTCTTTTAAAGAAATGTGCTTATCTTTGTAGTTTGAAATCAATCTCGGAATAGTGACTAAACAAGAGGAAATACTGCAACTTCGCGAAGAATTGAACACGCACAATTACAACTATTACGTGCTCAATAAACCAACCATCAGCGACTTTGAGTTCGATGCCAAACTGCGTCAGCTTCAAACGCTGGAAAATGCACATCCTGAGTACTTTGACCCTAATTCGCCAACACAGCGCGTCGGCAGCGATTTGAATACTGCTTTTGTGCAAGTGGAGCACAAATACCCGATGTTGTCGTTGGCAAACACCTATTCGGCGGGCGAAGTAACCGATTTTTACGAACGCGTACGCAAAGCATTGAACGATGATTTTGAAATTGTATGCGAACTGAAATACGACGGTTCTTCCATATCGCTGACTTACGAAAAAGGTGCTTTGGTACGTGCCGTAACCCGTGGCGACGGTGTTTACGGCGATGACGTTACCGCCAATGTGCGCACCATTCGCAGCATTCCCTTAAAACTGCACGGCGACTATCCTGAACTGTTTGAAATACGTGGCGAAATTGTGATGCCGTGGAGTGTTTTCGAAAAACTCAATTACGAACGCGAAAAGCAAGAAGAATCGCTGTTTGCCAATCCGCGCAATGCGGCAAGTGGCACGCTTAAACTGCAAAATTCAGCTGAAGTGGCACGCCGTCAGTTGGATGCCTATCTCTACTATCTTTTGGGCGACAAACTACCAGCCGACACGCACTACGACAATCTGAAAAAAGCCTCTTTGTGGGGTTTTAAAATATCGAATTCGATGAAAAAATGCACTTCACTGCAAGAAGTGCTTGACTATATTGCCTATTGGGACACAGAACGCAAAAATTTGCCCATAGCAACCGACGGTATAGTGCTCAAAGTGAACAACTTAAATCAACAGAAAGAGCTGGGTTATACGGCTAAATCGCCACGATGGGCAATTGCCTACAAATTTCAGGCAGAAAAAGCCTGCACACGTCTTAATTCGGTCAGTTACCAAGTGGGACGCACAGGAGCCGTTACACCAGTAGCTAATCTTGACCCCGTGCAACTATCGGGTACAGTAGTAAAACGTGCATCGCTTCACAATGCCGACATCATTGCCGGACTTGAACTTTACATCGGCGACATGGTTTACGTGGAAAAAGGCGGCGAAATTATTCCTAAAATAACGGCTGTCGATAAAGAGGCACGTTTTATGCTTGGCGACAAGGTGGAATTTATAAAAAAATGCCCCGAATGCGGTACAACACTAGTGCGCAACGAAGATGAAGCCGCCCACTACTGCCCGAACGAAGACGGTTGTCCGCCACAAATAAAAGGCAAAATAGAACATTTTGCCAGCCGCAAAGCCATGAATATCGAAGGATTGGGTGAAGAGACTATCGCTTTGCTTTACGAAAAAGGGTTACTGCACACTATCGCTGACATTTACGACTTGAAAGTACCGGATTTGGCACGACTCGAACGGCTCGGAACAAAATCGGCACGCAACATAAAGAACGCCGTAGAAGCTTCAAAAGAAGTTCCTTTTGCACGCGTACTATTTGCGCTCGGAATTCGTTATGTAGGTGAAACAGTTGCCAAAAAATTAGCCGGTGCCTTTCGTTCCATTGATGCTTTAGAAGCAGCAACATACGACGAACTTGTGGAAGTGGACGAAATAGGTGAACGCATCGCACAAAGTGTATTAAACTATTTTGCACAACCCGAACATCGTCAACTGATTGAACGCCTTAAAGCTGCCGGTTTGCAATTTGAAACAGCAGGTGAAAATGCGCCCGTATCTGATAAGCTCAATGGGCTTTCCATAGTTATTAGCGGCACATTTGTTCACCACTCACGAGACGAATACAAAGCACTCATTGAGCAGCACGGAGGCAAAAATATTAGTTCCGTGTCGGCAAAAGCGAATTTTATTCTGGCAGGCGCAAACATGGGACCCGCCAAACTTGAAAAAGCACAAAAATTAGGTGTAAAAATCATCGATGAAAACGAATTTTTAGAAATGATACAATTATGAAGTTGCCCAAAATTTTTATCAAATTTGCCTTCTCCAAATACGTGAAGAAATTCAACAAAACGCATCGACGCGATAAACGTTTTGTCGATTTTAATCATGTTAGTTCGGTCTTGGTGCTGTTTGAGAGCAACTTATCGGAAAATCACAAAGTAGTGCAAGGCATCATCAAAGATTTGACCAATGAAGGCAAAACGGTTGTAGCTTACGGCTATGTTCCAAAAAAGAAAGCACTCACACCATCGCGACTTGACTTTACACTGCTTGACAACGAAAAAACCAATTGTTTGCTACGCCCCGAAAAAACAGTATTAGAAAAAATTGCCGGAGAACAGTACGATTTGCTCATCGACCTTACATTGCGGCAGGTCGTTCCGATAGATTACATTTTAGTATCGGCAAACGCTAAATGCAAAACGGGAAAGAAAAAAACAGAAACTTCATTAACCGATTTTCAAATAGATATTCCTAAACGCAAAGCCTTACCTGATAACGAAATCGACCTTAATTTTTGCGAAGAAAGGCTATTGTTCGACCAAATCATTTTTTATCTTAAACAAATTACAGCCAAATAAAATAAAAAAAGCCATATATGCTTAAAAACAAATTAGTTGGAATGGGAGTGGCGTTGATAACGCCTTTTAAAGAGAACGACACTATCGACTACGATGCGTTGCGCCGACTTATTGAATTTCAGATAAAAAACGGCACCGACTACCTTGTCGTATTAGGCACTACCGCCGAAACACCGACTCTCAGCGAAGAAGAAAAAGAGGAACTGACACATTTTATCATTACGCAAAACCGTGGCAGACTGCCAATCGTATTGGGCATTGGTGGAAACAATACCCGTAGCGTAGTAGAAAAAATCAAAAACACCGACCTTTCGCAAGTGGACGCTATTTTATCCGTTGCGCCCTACTACAACAAACCCTCGCAAGAAGGTCTTTATCAGCACTACAAAGCCATTGCCGAATCGACCAACACCCCCATTATTCTCTACAACGTACCTGGAAGAACGGGCGTGAACATGGCTGCCACTACCGTACTAAGACTTGCCAACGAATTTCCGAACATCGTAGCAATAAAAGAGGCTTCAGGTAACTTCAAGCAGATAGACGACATCATAAAAAACAAACCGAAAAATTTCATGGTTATTTCGGGCGACGACGGCATCACATTCCCTCTCATTACTTTAGGTGCGGTAGGCGTTATTTCCGTTATCGGCAACGCTTTCCCGAAAGAATTCAGTCGCATGGTACGTATGGCGATGAGAGGTGATTTGGAAGGCGCACGCGAAATTCACTACCGCTTTACCGAACTGTTTGAACTGCTGTTTGTAGATGGCAATCCTGCCGGTGTAAAAAGTATGCTGTCGGTAATGGGATTCATCGAAAACCGACTGCGACTGCCATTGGTACCAACCACTATTAAAACATTTGAAAAAATGCGTTTTGTGCTCAACCAACTGAACACAAAAATTTAATTCGCATGTGAAAAAAATCTTCGTCATAACGTTTCTTACCCTACAAACCTTAGCACTATCGGCGCAACTCAACACCGATCGTGTGATGGCTATTGGACGCAATGCACTCTATTTTGAAGATTATGTGCTTTCCATTCAATATTTCAATCAAGTTATTAAGGTAAAACCTTATCTTACAGAGCCTTACTTCTATCGCGCCATTGCTAAAATAGAATTGGAAGATTATCAAGGCGCAGCCGAAGATTTGGACGAAGTTATTGCTCGCAATCCGTTCATTCCCATGGCTTACTACGCCCAAAGTTTTGTTGAAAAACGTTTGGGCTCTTTTGACAAAGCCGAACAGGATATTGATAAAGCTCTCAAACTCAGTCCCGAAAACATGATTTTTCTCATCAACCGATTGGAAATTTTGGAGGAACAAGAACGCTATAATGAAGCTCTTTCCGACCTTGATTTCCTTCTTAAAAAATCGGGCAATGACGCTAATTTGAGTATGGAAAAAGGGCGTTTCATGTTGCTTGCCAAAGATACTGTTGGAGCTTTGAAGTGGTTCGATGATTTGGTGCGTACCTATCCGAAAGAAGCGGAAATATGGGGTGCACGCGCTTTAACAAAGCTCATTACCAACGATAAAATCGGTGCTTTGAACGACTACAACGAAGCCATTGCGCTCAAATCATCAAATGTCGGGCATTACATCAACCGAGGTATTCTCCATTATCAAAACAAAAATTACCGCAACGCTTTAGCCGACTACGGTACTGCTCTTGAACTCAATCCAAACAATGAGCAAGCACTTTTCAATCGTGCCTTACTGCGTTCAGAATTAGGCGATTGGAACAATGCTATCACCGATTTAAATCAACTCATCAATCAAAATCCAACCTACTACGAAGCAATCTATCAACGTGCCTTGCTTAGTTCGGAAATAGGCGACAGCGAAACTGCTTTCAATGACCTTAATACCATTATAAAACGCTATCCGAATTTTGCTCCGGCTTATTACCAACGTGCCCAAGCATGGAAAAAAATAGGCAAGAAAAAGCAAGCGTTTGCCGATTTGGAAACTGCTTACGATATTAAAAAACGCGAGGAAAACAAAGCAAAAGAGACAAAAAAAGATGAGCCTGACATGCAGGTAAAAGTTACTCAAGCTGAATCTGTTATCAAGCAACGCTCCAATATTTTCAACGCTTCCATCAATGCTTCGACAACTGCGTCAAGAAACGCTTCGATACGTGGCAATATTCAAAATGTAGCTGTTGCAGCCGTCAATGAACGCAATTTTACGCTATCGTACTACCAAAAAGAGAGCGATGTAAAACGTCCGCCACGCTACAATCGCACCGTTGAAAAATTGAACGCATCGAACACTATGCAGGGCACGCTGCGTTTAATAAATCAAGAAACCTCGCTCAATCAATCGCTTATTACTTATCATTTCAATACTATCAATTACCTATCGAAAGAGATTGCCAACGCACCACAAAATGCGGACTTGTATTTGAGACGCGGACTGAATTACAGTCTGGTGCAAGATTTTACTAACGCTATCGACGACTTTTCGAAAGCTATCTTGCTTCAATCGGATTACGAAACTCTGGCTTACTTTTGCCGTGCCAATGTTCGCTACAAAGAGCTGGAATTTAGAACAAACAACCCAAACGAACTGGAAACTACCGATGAAAAAGCACCGCAAGACAAATCGTATGCGTATGATTTTGAAATGATTATGCGCGATTACGACAAGGTTTTAGAACTTGACCCAACTTTTAGCTGTGCATGGTTCAACCGCGCTAATATGCTTTGTGTGCAAAAAGATTTTTCGACAGCATTAACCAACTATACCAAAGCGATTGAAATTGACAATGATTTCGCCGAAGCCTACTTCAACAGAGGTTTGACCTATCTTTTCATAGGGGAAACCGAAAAAGGTACTGCCGATTTAAGCCGTGCCGGCGAATTGGGCATTTACCAAGCTTATAACCTTTTAAAACGCGCAAAATGACACCAAAAACCGAAAAAATAATTTTAGGCATCGACCCTGGTTCTAATATAATGGGATTCGGCGTTCTGAAAGTCATTGGCAACACGCCTGAAATGCTGAAAATAGGTGTTTTAGACTTGCGCAAAACCAAAGACCACTACGTTTCGCTGCGTAAAATTTTTAATTTCACTTTAGAACTCATCAACACATACCATCCCGACGAATTAGCCATTGAAGCACCATTTTTCGGAAAAAACGTGCAATCCATGCTCAAATTGGGGCGTGCACAAGGCACCGCTATTACCGCCGCCGTAACCTGTGATTTACCGATTTTTGAATATGCTCCACTGAAAATAAAAATGGCAATTACAGGCAACGGAAAAGCCGCCAAAAGCCAAGTAGCCGATATGATGAGACGCATACTGAATATTCCCGAATCGGAAATGCCTACACTACTTGATGCTACCGACGGTTTGGCTGCCGCATATTGCCATTTTTTGCAGTCGAATAATAGGACAAAAACGAACACAAGCGGAAAATGCCGCAAATGGAGTGATTTTGTACGCAATCATCCCGAAAAAATTATCCCCACAAAGTCAAAATAGCAACTCTGACATTTTTTTAAGTAAAAAGATTCAGGAAACTTTGATTCTCTCATTTTTTTAGCTATTTTTGTAAATTAAATAGCAAACTGACACCTCCAACTGTTTATAAAAGCAGTTTTGTATGTTTGTTTTATTGTTTATCAGTTGATTAAATTATCAACAACCACACAACTTTATCGTACAAGAAACTAAAACAAAATTCATTATATGGAAGAAAAAAGACCACGGATTGCAATTATGGGCGGCGGAAGTTGGGCTACAGCCATTGCAAAAATAATCCTAAAGAGCGAAAATGAAATCATTTGGTACATGCGCCGCAAGGAACAAATAGAAGACTTTAAACGCGAAGGTCGCAATCCGTTTTACTTATCGGGAGTCATTTTCGACATCAACCGCATTACTTTTACCGACAAAATTAACCAAGCCGTAAAAAAAGCCGACATCCTCTTTTTTGCAACACCCTCCCCTTTTCTCAAACAACATCTCAAAAAATTGCGTTCCAATTTGGAAAACAAAATAATCGTTTCCTCCATCAAAGGCATTGTGCCTGATGAAAACATGATTATTTCGGAATATTTTCAGAAATTCTATCATGTTCCTGCCGAAAATATTGCAGTTTTAGCCGGTCCCTGTCATGCCGAAGAAGTAGCTCTGGAAAAAAAATCATACCTTACGGTAGCCTGTTCCTCTCGCGAAAGAGCTAAAAGCATCGCCAGTATCTTGAGTAACAATTTTGTTAAAACTTACACTTCGGACGATGTGGTCGGCATCGAATACTCGTCGGTAATGAAAAACATTTACGCCATCACTATGGGTATTTGCCATGGTTTAAAATATGGTGATAATTTCCAAGCCGTATTGCTCTCAAACGCCATACAGGAAATGAACCGTTTTTGCAACGCGGTACAGCCATTCCATCGCAATTTGCAAGAATCCGTCTATTTAGGCGATTTGCTGGTAACAGCCTATTCACGTTTCAGTCGCAACCGTAGTTTTGGTACCATGATAGGCAAAGGCTACTCCGTAAAAACCGCACAAATGGAAATGGAAATGATAGCCGAAGGCTACTACGGCACCAAATGTATCTACGAAATAAATGAAAAATATCAAGTAACAATGCCTATTTTGGACGCTACCTACCGCATACTTTACCAACGCGCTTCGCCGTCAGTAGTAATGCGTTCTTTAGCCGAAAAATTAGAATAAACAATTAATTATTAATACTTAAATTATGATTATGAAGAACATCACTCTATCAATCGACAAAGCATTAAGTGCACTTTCTAACGCTACCATTGGCAACTATGCAGAAAAAGCCTCTCAAGCTCTCCAAGTTTTGCACAACGGAACAGGTAAAGGTAACGAATTTTTAGGTTGGCTCAACTTGCCTTCCGAAATTAGCGATCAAGAAATGACCGCTATGGAAAAAACTGCCGAACGATTGAGAAAACAGTGTGAAATCATTGTCGTAATAGGCATTGGAGGCAGCTATTTAGGTGCAAAAGCTATTATAGAAGCACTCTCCGATTCGTTCAGTTGGCTGAAACACACAAAGGACGACCCTATCATCGTGTTTGCCGGTCAAAACATTAGCGAAGATTATCTTTTTGAACTTCAAAATTTACTGAAAAATAAAAAGTTCGGCATTGTTTGCATCTCCAAATCGGGTACAACTACCGAACCTGCCCTCGCTTTCCGTCTGCTGAAAAAACAACTCGAAGACCAGCAAGGCAAAGCTGCAGGAAAAGATTTAATTGTTTGCATAACAGACAAATCGCGCGGCGCATTGCGTACATTAGCTACCCAAGAAGGCTACGAAACTTACGTTATCGCTGATGACGTGGGCGGACGTTTTTCCGTACTTTCGCCTGTCGGCTTACTACCAATTGCCATAGCCGGATTTGACATTCGCGCTTTAATACAAGGTGCTGTTGCTATGCAAAAAGCTTGCGCTTTGGACGTTCCTTTCGAAAAAAATATTGCTGCACAATATGCCGCAATCCGCAACGCTCTCTACCAAAACGGCAAAAAAATAGAAATTTTGGTAAATTTCCATCCGAAACTTCATTTTATAGCCGAATGGTGGAAACAACTCTACGGCGAAAGCGAAGGCAAAGACCACAAAGGTATTTTCCCCGCAGCAGTCGATTTTACTACCGACTTACACTCTATGGGACAATGGATTCAGGACGGTGAACGCACCATTTTTGAAACGGTCATTTCTGTTGCCGAACCGAACAACACCGTCATATTCCCAAAAACAGACGACAATTTGGACAATCTCAACTTTTTGGCAGGAAAACGCGTGGACACTATCAATAAAATGGCGGAATTAGGCACTATGATTGCCCATATAGACGGTGGTGTACCCAACTTAAAAATAGAATTGCCTAAACTTAACGAATTCTATTTAGGAGAACTCATTTATTTCTTCGAAAAAGCCTGTGGAATAAGCGGTTATATGCTTGGCGTAAATCCATTTGACCAACCCGGCGTGGAGGATTACAAAAATAATATGTTCGCATTATTGGAAAAACCCGGCTACGAAGAGGCAACAAAAGCCATTAAAAAACGCTTATAATTTTATAGTATGAAAATTGGAGTTATAGGCGCTATGCATGAGGAGGTTGAGCTTATTATCAACCAAATGCAGCAAAAAAACATCACGGAAATAGGCAACCGCATTTTTTACGAAGGTAATTTTTTCGGTTTAGAAATTGTCGTTGTGTTTTCGCGTTGGGGCAAAGTAGCCGCAGCAACCACCGCAACCACACTGTTATTAAAATTTCATGTGGATAAAATCATTTTCATCGGAATTGCCGGAGCGGTGGTACCCGGGCTCAATATTGGCGACATTGTAATAGGCGAAAGGCTTTTTCAGCACGATATGGACGCTCGACCATTCATTCGCCGTTACGAAATTCCGCTGACGGGAATCACTTCCATCGCCACCAACAAAGCCGAAATAAAATTGGCAGCAGATGCGGTGCACAATTTTCTGAAAAATGAAAAAGAATTCCGCAAAGAACTGGCTGAACACAACATCGTCAATCCCAAATTACTGATTGGCGACATTGCCAGTGGCGACCTGTTCATTGCCGGCGCCGAGCGCAAAGCCACTATCAATCGCAACTTGCCATCGGTCGTTTGTGTAGAAATGGAAGGTGCTGCCGTAGCGCAAGTTTGTTTCGATTTTGGCGAACCAATGATTATCATTCGCACCATTTGCGATACGGCTGATGAAACCAGTGCCGAAAAATTTCCTTATTTCAAAGAACATTTAGCTGCCAAATATAGTTTTTTCATACTAAAATCGCTGGCTACTTTACTTACAAATAATTAATTAACTTACTTATATCTAATAACTTAATTTTTAAAAATCATGAACAAATTGATTTACGCCGTATTAGCGGCATCCATTCTGTCCTTAATCATGGCTTATGTCTTTTACCGACAAATGATGAAAAAAGACGAAGGTACTGATGTAATGAAAAAAATTGCATTGTACGTACGCCGTGGAGCAATGGCTTACCTAAAACAACAGTACAAAGTTGTAAGCATCGTCTTTGTTATTTTAGCTGCCATTTTCGCCATTATGGCTTACTTCGACCTACAAAACGGTTGGGTATGGTTTGCGTTCCTTACCGGCGGTTTCTTCTCCGGTTTAGCAGGTTACTTTGGTATGAAAACTGCTACTTATGCTTCAGCGCGTACGGCTAACGCTGCTCGCCAATCGTTAAACAGCGGCTTACAAGTGGCTTTCCGCTCAGGTGCCGTAATGGGTTTAACCGTTGTCGGTCTTGCTTTGTTAGACATTTCGCTATGGTACATCGTATTGTCGCAATTTACCGATTATTCGTTAAT
>Ga0209718_1001437_pt1 | contig 26885 bp, 23 predicted proteins | sample AD_JPNAS1_MetaG_FD_184420 | JGI IMG/M metagenome (GOLD analysis project Ga0209718, IMG submission 184420) | Active sludge microbial communities of municipal wastewater-treating anaerobic digesters from Japan - AD_JPNAS1_MetaG (SPAdes) (version 2) | ecosystem: Engineered > Bioreactor > Anaerobic... | reverse complement strand
AGAAGCGGCTCCCGATACTGTAGTGTTGTTACCAAAATCAAATAGGTTGTTATTAATGATATAGCCAGTGGCATAAAAATTACCCGCGGCATCGATAGCAATATTCGAAAAACCCGAACTATCCGGCGCTACTTCTGTTGATCTTGCCCACTGGGCAACGCCAGATGAGTTATACTTTACAGCCAAGACGTTGTAGTTCGCACTCTTACCAGCTACTGTTACACCGTTACCAAAGCCAAAGTTACCGGCACTTTTAACAAAGCCTGCCACATAAATATTACCCGTAGGATCTACAACAAGACCATTGAACTGTGAGGTGTCTGGCGCTGTCTCGACCGACTTTGCCCATATTGCGTCACCAGTAGAGCTATATTTTATAAGCACGGGGTTATCGGTCGTCGCATTGCCTTTTACCGTTACACTCGCACTAAAACTATAATCATTGTTACCGGTAATGGTGCCTACCGCATAAACATTGCCCGTAGAATCTGTTGCTACTCCTCCAAGATCTGAAAATCCTGGTGCTGTCGTGGTCGATCTTGCCCAAAGAGCCTTACCCGATGAATCGTATTTAACAATCAAGGCATTGCCAGGCTCGTAAGGATCTGTATAGCTTCCCTGCACAGTTACGCCGTCACCAAAACCATATACCCCGTTATCATAAATTTGACCAACCACATAAACATTACCGGTAGGATCTACTGCTACATCGTAAAAGCGCGACAGGTTTGGCCCCTGTGTCGTCGATCTTGCCCATAAGGCATCACCAGAAGAATTGTACTTTACAATTACAGCATTAAAGTTCGCCCCATTGCCAGTTACGGTAACACCGTTACCGAAGTTGTATTCATTATTCTCCCTAACCCAGCCGACAGCATAAAGATCACCATTAGAGTCTGTTTCCGTGGTGTAAAAAAACGAACTTTCTTGTCCCTCCACGGTAGACTTTGCCCACAGAGCATCGCCCTGGTTAAGAGCGTATGCCTTTCCTAAAGAAAAAAGGCTAGCAAGACCAAAAGGGCTCAGCAACAAAACCAGCACCACAAAATTAAGTATATATCTGCGAAACATTATCACCCCTCCTATATTTTTTTAAGATAATTATTGTATTGCTCATTGAGTATATTATCCCTTATTCAACAAATGTGTCAAACACTTGCCTCTTATTACGCACACATCGTTCGAGAGGGATAAGAATTACCTGTGTATAACTCTTGTTCTCCGAGCGAAAAAGAGAGCACTCTCCAAGGATAAACAGAGATCAAGATACAAACAGTAAAGAATGTCACGGAAAGCTTGCCCCGCCTTTTTAGGCGGGGTTCTCACTGCGTTCGAACAGTAAGGCGAGGCAATGGTCGTTGCCCTTATCGTTCGAGGTGTACTCACCGAGAACTCCAGTCGCTGATACTGGAACTCGCGCAGGAGTTCTCGCTCCCGCTCGAACAGTAAGGAGGTAGCGCAGATTCTCACTTCCACGCTCATCTTTGGCTAAACGTTATCCTTTAACAATAGCGTTTCCTGCATTTACTTCGATACTTCCCAGTATCGAAGTAAATGCACCGTAATATAAAGTGGTGAGGGGTTTGTTTTTATCGTTCGAGGAGCGGAGCGACGAGAACTCTGAACCGTCATTCTTATTGTTCGAGGGTTACTACCCGAGAACCCCGCCGAGACCGGGCGGGGCAAGCTCTCTGGTCAGGTGTGATATCAACGTCTAGGAGTTCTCGAGATGGCGCTACGCGCAGTTCTCTCGAACGATAAATGGCGGAGCGCCCCACTCACTGTCGCTCGAACAGTAACAGGTGCGACGGAAGAAGAGCCTTAATCGACGTAGTAATTATTGAGCAACCATTTTGCAATAGCCCCAAAGGTAGGCGCGGCAGAGCTTTCTGCAAATTCCACATTCGTCGGACGGTCGAGCTTAACAAGCATAACAAACTTAGGGTCATCGGCGGGAGCATAGCCAATAAAAGAGCCAATATGGGCACTTTCTTCGTAGCCACCACTCTCTTTTGCAACTTGCGCAGTACCAGTTTTTCCCGCCACGCGAAAGCCTTCCACCTTAGCTTTTTTGCCATGCCCCTTTTCCACCACATTAACAAGCATCTCCTTAACCTCGTCGGCTGTTTCAGCAGAGATTACTTCTCTTACTTCCTTCGCTTCGATTTTCTTCTCTTCGCCAGAAGAGCTGATAACCCTATCCAGCAAATGCGGTTGCACTAACTTACCATGGTTTGCCAAAACACTATATGCCATCACCATCTGGATTGGTGTTACTGATATTCCTTGGCCAAAGGAAATAGTTGCCCGGTGTACATTACGCCACCTTTTACTATCAAGCAATTTGCCCACTCCCTCTGCTCCTATGTCAATACCAGTTTTACTACCAAAACCAAATTCCGACAAATAACGTGCCATTGTATCGTTGCCCAGTTTATCGGCAACCCAAACCATACCAATATTGTCTGACCGCTCGAGAACTTGCGTCATTGTTTGGTAGCCATAAGCCCTATCTTCGGCGTTATGGATTTCGTAGCCATCGATAGTAACTTGGTTGCTAAAACCACCGGGAAGATCTTCGGGAATAGTGTCTGGTTCAATCTTGCCTTCGTTAAGTGCGGCCGCCATAATCACCGGCTTCATAATAGAGCCAGGTTCCCAAGCGTTAGTAACAACTGGATTGACAAATTTCCACTGCTCCTCCTGTGGGAGTTTATTAAATTCATTGGGGTTGTAGCTTGGTTCGCTTGCCATGGCAAGAATACGACCACTTTTTGGCTCTACCACTATTACCGACCCCCCTTGCGCACCATATTTTTCTATGGCATCTTTTAGTTCACGCTCAACAATAAACTGCACCGTACTATCGAGTGTAAGCACTAAATTAACGCCATCTTGCGCCATCGATGAGTCCATACCGGCAATAATACGCCCAAAAGTGTCTTTAAGACCATGGGTGAGCCCAGGAATACCCTTGAGTTCGTTATTATAGTACATCTCTAGCCCTGCCGCCCCCTCGCCCTCGTGGTTTACAAACCCTATGAGTTGCGCCGCCATATTTCCTTCCGGATAATAACGCACCGAACGAGGCACTACCATTACCCCCTTTAGACCAAGATTCTTCACCGCATCGGCAACTTCTTTTTCCACCGATTTTTTAATTGGTGGCAAATATAGCTTGTCCGTTGATAATTTTGTAACAAGCTCTTCTTTGTTAATGTCGTTTATTACCGAAGCAAGCTTTTCGACGGTTTTTTCTGGATCGACAACATTGTTTGGCACCGCCGAAATATCGTATCGGGTAATATTGATTGCCAAAGGATACAGGTTACCTATTTTTTTGCCATCGATACTGCCAAAATTCGCTCCCGATTTATCGGAAGCATAAATAAAGCCTCTCTCCGCTGTATTGGTGTATTCTGCAACCTGTTGCTGATACGCGAGCGCCTTAAAATGATCGTATTCAAAAATTTGTTTTTTCCCAAGTTGAAAAATAAGTAACCCCAACATTAAGAAAAAGGCCATCCCCAAAACACGCAAACGACCCCTCTCTAACACCGGCTCAACACGACCGTAAGTACTACTACTCGGGTTCAAGACCTAACTCCTCCGCCTTCGATTGCACGCTCTGTAACGATTTAAGCCTCATTGCCTCCACGGCAAGCTCGTCTTTGTTTTGTTCGATTTTCTCTTTGCGACTTTCTAGGTCAGAAATTGCGTAGTTTCGTGTCGCGCTCTGGCTTGACTGGGCAAGGTAAAATAAAGAAATTAGCACAATAAACGTAATGCCAAAAATCTTTGTTGACACAGGGCCAACTGAGAGTGTTCGGCTTAGGGTTCTTTTTCGCGCCCCCTCTTGCCAGGTTTTGGTATTCGGTATTAACAACTTGCCTCCTTAAATATTTAATCATCTTTTGGTGGCAACCCTCAGTTTTGCACTTCTTGCTCTTGGGTTGTTTTTTACTTCTTCCGCACTTGGTGTAATTGGTTTTTTATTTATAACCACCCACGGCTCTTTTTTAAAATTATTTTTAACAATTCTATCTTCTAAGCTATGAAAACTAATTACTGCAATACGGCCACCAGTGTTTAACACCTGGAGAACTTGTGCAAAAAACTGTTCCAGATTTTTAAGCTCATCGTTAACGGCAATCCGTAGTGCCTGAAAGGTTTTTGTCGCGGGGTGGATTCTCCCTCGGGACGATACACCAGAAGCAATAATTCTCGCCAGGTCACCACTGCTTTTAATGTTTGTAATATTGCTTTTAATAAGCGACGCAATACGGCGCGACCTGTATTCATTAGCATTTTCAAACAATAAGTTAGCTAACTCTTCTTCTTGTAAGCTACGCAAGAGGTCCAGTGCGGTTCTGCTTGTCGCCCTTTTGTCGATACGCATATCGAGAGGGTCATTTTGCTTAATACTTATACCGTAGCCCGCGCTATCTAACTGGTAGGAATTCACACCAAGGTCAAGCAATACTCCATCTACCTTATCTAGCGCACACGAACGGACAATATCTGTAATATGGGCGAAATTCCCCTGCTTTAATATGAGTTGGGGATAATTGCTAAAAGCAATATTCTTTTCCGCCTCTTTTAAGGTGCGACTATCTCTTTCTACGGCAATAAGCTTTCCCTCGCTGCCCACTGCGCGCGCTATCCTTAACCCGTGTCCGCCAAAACCAAATGTGCCATCAACAATAACCTGCCCCGGATGGGGGTCGAGGTAACACAGAGCCTCTTCAAGGAGGACGGGAATGTGCTGGTACGCCATAAACCCTTTCTTACTGGCCGGTAGCGCGGCCGGTGTGTCTTTTTCTCTTGCCTTAATATGAAACGCTGGTTTGCGCCGATACAGGCTCGAGCCCTCCTTGGGTGATTTGTATTGTCAAAATTGTGTGCCTACCCCTCCTTAATCTGAAAAAATTTTACGCGGGGTTCTCGCGTCAGCGTGCAGTTGTTTTCTTGGTGTATGCGCCAGTCAACCAACCGTTTGCGCGCGAAATAGCGATTTTGGTTTCTGCTCCAAACATTGTAATGGCAATGCCTGGAGAGCAACCACGCTACCGTCCAGTTTTAATTGTTAAACGCTTACACTCCTAAATCAGTTAACTGTTCCGCAATATTCTCTGTATCCTTTAAGGCACTTTCTTGGTAAGCTTGCCAATCACTCTCGTTCCAAATTTCTATCCGGTTATAAAGACCGGCAATTATTACTGTGCCAGAGAGATTGGCAAACTTACGAAGATACTGCGGAATAACCACACGTCCAACACTGTCAATATCGACCGCCATTGCCCCTGCTAATATATGGCGTACAAATGCGCGGGCACTGGCGTTTGTTAGAGGTAAAGCAGAAAGCTTGCGAGCAATTTTCTCCCACTCGGCATTTGTATAAAGAGTGAGGGCGTTATCAAGACCACGAGTTACCACCGCCCCTCCTTTGAGCTCGTCTCTAAAACGCGCGGGAAGTGCAACTCTCCCCTTTGCGTCCAAATTATGCCTATATTCACCAATAAACATGGTATGCCACCTGCACCCACTTTGACCCACATTTGACCACTCGCTTCTACTTTACCACGACAAGCAATATCGTCAACCACCACTGTGGATAATTAGAAAAATAGAATAAAAACCATAGATTAGCAGTGGCAGTAGCAATAGCCTCTGCCGTTTTTGAAAATTGCAAACTTTGCTCCCCGCCCAAGATTTATAATTTTTACGGCAATAAAGGATAGACTTTGGGAATTATTTATAGTACAATAACTCGTTACGTAGCCCCCTAGGGGAAGGCGTAACAGTCTTTATAAAAGAAGACAAAGGAAGGTGTGAAAAGATGTTTCCGGAGCCTCTACTAGAGCTGAGGGAGCACCTCTATCAGTTGGCACGCATTGTAGAGAGGGCCTGCGGGCTTGGCTTTTACTCGCCAGAAGACTTCCTGAAGTTTCTGGAAAACACAGAGTGCTATATGGCAGTCCAGGATGCCTTCCCAGTAGGGATTTGTCTCTGTGAGCTTCCGCCAGGGTCTCAGGACGAAATGCCTACGGTGCGAGCCACTTCCCTAGAGGAGTGGCTTAAGACCAACAGCACGTGGCGCGCCGCCACCGTAGGCGACATCGAGAAGGCACTGGACGCCTGCTCCCTGCAATTTGTTATTGCGGGGCATCGCGACGACTTCGGCGCCGACCTTTTCTACAACGGACAAGAGTGGGAAGTGGTCAACACCGGGAGCGTGGAGCGTTATGTGGTCGTCCCCGCAGACCAACCGGCACGAGAAGCAGAGAGGCACGACGAGGAATGCCCTCTCTGCAAAATGTCGGTTACGACGTGGCACCTGGGCGCCAAGGTACGCGTCGTCCAGAACAGGTGCGACCACGGCTCATCGCTAAGGGTCGTCAACGACACTGGTGACTAGCTCGGGGAAGAATGCCACCCCTCCAAGATTAGCGGTGGCAGTTTAACATCGGTGCCCGCGCGACAAACTTTTCGCGCGGGCACCTTTTCTTTAATAGTACATTACAACTTCTCTAAACGGCTTTCTAAATATTCTTTTACTTTAGTAATCTTAATTCTTTCTTGCCTTCTGCTGTCGCGGTCGCGAATAGTCACACAGTTGTCTTTCAAAGAATCGAAATCAACAGTTATGCACCACGGTGTGCCAATTTCATCCTGGCGACGATAACGGCGACCCACAGAGCCAGCTTCGTCGTAAGCAACCATAAAATCTTTTTTGAGCTCATCGTACAACTGTTTTGCCACGTCGGGCAGTTTATCCTTTTTCACTAGTGGAAAAACCGCCACTTTAATTGGCGCGAGCCTGGGGTCAAAACGCAAAACCACCTCGCTGTCCTCCATTTCTTCGTAAGCATCAACTATAAATGCCAGCACCATTCTATCCACTCCTCCCGCCGGCTCAATCACATAAGGCCAGAACTTTTTCCCTAGCTCTTCGTCGAAATACTTTAGATCACGACCGGAATGGTTTTCGTGTGTTTGTAAATCGTAATCTTGACGATTAGCAATTCCTTCTAGCTCCGACCAACCAAAAGGAAACTTGTATTCCACATCTGTTGCCGCAATTGCATAGTGTGCCAATTCTTCTGTTGTATGAGGGCGCAAACGAAGATTTTCCTTTTTTATACCCAGCATACAATACCACCTGAACCGCGCCTCTATCCATTGCTTGTAATAATGCTCCGCATCGCTTGGTCGTACAAAGTATTCCAGCTCTGCCTGTTCAAATTCACGCGTGCGAAAAATAAAGTTACCAGGAGTAATTTCGTTGCGAAAACTTTTTCCAATTTGGGCGATACCAAATGGGATTTTCTGCCGACTACTTTCTAAGACGTTCTTGAAGTTAAGAAAAATACCTTGTGCTGTCTCGGGGCGCAAATAGGCGATGTTGTCATCGCTATCAACGGGCCCCATAAACGTTTTGAACATTAAATTAAAGGCTCGTGCAGGAGTGATATTGTCTTTTATCTCTTTGCCTTTATGGCATTCTGCAAAGTGGCTTTCTACTAGGTGGTAATGATCGGCACGAAAACGCTCGTGGCAAACCTTACACTCTACCAATGGATCAACAAACCCTTTCTCGTGCCCCGAGGCACGCAGAACTTCTGGGCGTGTAATGATCGCCGTATCGAGTCCCACAATATCGGAGCGCCTTTGAACCATATCGCGCCACCAGAGTTTCTTTAGGTTTTGTTTTAGCTCTACTCCGAGGGGGCCAAAATCCCACACGCTTCCTGTGCCACCATATATTTCTGCCGAAGGATAGACAAAACCGCGCCTTTTACAAAGCGAAACCACCTTCGCCATTTTGTCGGCAATTTCGACCATAAGAACATTATACCAGATAAAGCGCCAATGTCACCAAGGGAAATTATTTTTCTCGTTTTCTACCCGCCCGCGCCCGCCGGCGGCGCAAGCGGTAGTAAACATAGCCCAGTAGCGCCAGAACAATAATAATTATTAAGATCCACAGAATAATATCGAGCCAGGTAAAAGCAAAGCCCAAAAAGTAAATATAGTTATTTGCACCAATGCGCGTCTCCTCGCCGATTGTCGCCCAGGTATCGGGTTCCACCCCTAACCCCTTCTCTTTTGAGAAAATAGCAGAAAGTGGCTTATAAATTAAAGCAATAGTTCTTGATGCCGTACCCTTACCTTCCTCGCTGATACGCAGTGTCATAGAGTAATTCCCCACCCCTTTTAGCAACGCAAAATCAACAGTAAAATCCTCCAGGGCAGTACTGTCCTTAAAAGTATTAAAATAGACATTGCCAAACTGGTCGTTTAAGACTACCTCTCCTCGTCCCAAAATAGAAAATCTTGCCTTGTTGTGCTTATTGTAAGTAACCACAATATCGCTCTTACCATTTATCGTATAAGTCGAGATAACATGGCCACTCTCGGGCACGGTAACTCTAATCAAATCGCTACTTTCTGCAAAAGCAAAACCTTTTAAGGAAAGTAACGAAAAAATAAAGAAAACTGGTAAAATTAATCGTTTCATATTGTTGGACCCATTGGTTGATTGATACGTTTTTTCTGCTGTATTGAGTTGACTATAAGGTAAATTAACGCTATCAAGCCACAAGCGACAACAATTATAAGCCACACAGGAGCAACAAGGGCTAGGCGCTTCGTTGCAGTAACATTACCAAGCAACTCCACCTCTTGGGTGACCCAATACAAGCCAATAGGAGCATCTTGCCAACTCACCTCTGCCTCCGGCGGGCTAGATTCGGGAAAGGCAAAAACGCGTGTCCGTTTACCTTCCTCTGTTTCAAAAACAGGCCGACCAAAAATAGAGGATACCTTTAATTTGCCGTAAGCATAAAAATCGATATTACCAGTATTTTTCACTACAAAATGAGTTTTTAGTGGCACTTTAGAGGTATAGCGTGGAACACTCTGCGAGGTAACGCTACCGGTACTAACAACGGCGCCATCGACTAAGCCAAAAATCTGATAAGCAACTCTTTTTGCGATACTAACCCCTTCTACCGCATCGTCACGCACTGTTACGGCAATTGCGGCATATTGTCCACCCGCCGCCGCTTGTTCTTTACTTGGGACTTCGATAGAAAAAGGAACCTCAACCACCTCTCCCACCTCAGCGTGGTATTGTGTACGGTCAAACTTAATCCAGCGACTTATTTGTGTCCACTTGTTTTCAATTTCGAAATTATTCCTGTATTGCGCGTCTGGCTGGTAAGGCACTGCCTCAACTGTAAAATCGTACGCCTTTCCTCCCGTGTTGCGCACACGGATTGTGCGCGACACTTCTTCTCCTGGTTTAAGCTGGATTCTTTCAGAGGAGGTTTGTAGGGTAATAGCAATTGTTTCTTTACTAGTGTTCCCTTGCGCAAAAGAAGAAGAGCAGGGAAGACACGTAAGAACAATAAAGAGTAAGGAGAGAATAAAATAAAAATAAACTTTTTTCATTACCCTATGTTTTTGCTAAGGTTTGGTGCTGGCCGTATAGGTAACTTGGTTAGAATACGTCTTTCCTCCGGGCAGAGTATAGTCTACCTGGGCGCCATAAGTTACGCGGTAAGAAAACGGACCAGCGCCAACCGAAGAGTAGATAGTCGCAGGCGAAGCAGAGGCGGGAACCGCCGCCCATGTTATTGGGCTTGGCGGGGAACCCGGTGTTTGGTAGGCATAATAGCCCCACTTGTTCGTCCCTAAAGAGGTTCCGCCTGTTGTGGGATCAATAGATCCAGTCCCAGTAGTAGGAACCAGTTTACCGCTTTTAGTATCGGTTGAGATCATACTTAACTGCAAAATAGCACCCGTTTCGTTGTTAGAGGAAACAGTTACGTCTGTTGCGCCTGTGCCGAGACCATTGTTCAAGCTAGCATCGGCAACAATATTGCTTGGCTCACTCCCTGTTACGGGCTCTACTTCAAGAGTAATAACACTCTCCACCGAAACGGTAACCGTTTCGTTCTCGCTATCATCGAGAGCGCGAGCGGAAGCAATGCATGTGGATAAGACCGCTAAAAAAGCAAAAATCACGACGAAAAACGCAATGCGCCTACGCCAATAATAAGGATTGTTTATCATTTTTTCCTCCATCAAGGCTATTATAACACAAGTTGATAATTATTATTATTTACTGCACAATAAGAGCGTGAGAAATTACAAAACAGAAGCTATTGTTTTGCGCCGCGACAAGTTCGGAGAAAAAGATAGACTAATTACAACGTTTACGCGCTCTTTTGGTAAAAAAACACTACTTGCTAAAGGGGCACGGCGTCCCGAAAGTCGTTTTGCCTCGGCAACAAACCTCTTCTCCCGGCTTGATATTGTGGTGGCAAAAGGTCGAAGTATCGATATTTTAACAGAAGCCAATATTATTAACTCCCACAGCGCAATTAGTAACGATTTACAAAAAGCAAAATTGGCATACTGGATCGGAGAGGTTGTAACAAACTCCACCCACGACGAAGAGCCACTTCCCGCACTTTATGAGCTACTGGTAAATAGCCTCAATGTTATTGATAAAAAAGGAGAGCGCCGTATTGTTGATTTTTTCGCCTTTAACTGCCTTTCTATACTAGGGTATAAACCGGAACTTAACAAATCTGTTTACAGCCAAGATCCTCTTTGCGAAAATGGCGACTACTTGTTTAGCCCCCTTCTTGGGGGAATAACAGAAAACCACCCCCAAAACGAGGGGCGAGCAATTAGCGCAGAAACAATCAAGGCAATGCGTTTTTTGCAAAACCCGTGGGAAAAAGTAGAAAAATTACGCCTTTGCCAAAGGGTAGAAAAAGAATTACATCTACATGTTTGCGCCTTTACAGAAACTGTAATCGAGAGGGCTATTAAAAGTGAAAAGCTATAAAGGAAAGAGATGCTAACCTGGATCAATATCGACTTAGGAGCAATCGGCAATAACCTTCGAAGAATTCACGAGCACATCGACGAAGAAACGCGTGTGATTGCTGTTGTCAAGGCGAACGCTTATGGCCATGGCCTTACCGAAGTTGGCAACAAACTCTGGCAAGAAGGGGTTGATATGCTGGCGGTAAGCACTGTTGACGAAGCAATTGCCTTACGCATTGCCAAAATCAAAGTACCAATTCTAGTCATTGGCTACACTCAACCCAGCGAATATCAAAGGGTTATCGAGCACTCACTACGTATAACAGTCTTTAGTAAAGAAGAGATTGAAACTCTCGCCCAAGTCGCGGAAAGTGCCCATCAGCCCGTGCGCGTTCACTTAAAAATCGATACGGGTATGCATCGCCTTGGCATTAACCCCGCCGAAACAACAGACTATGTTAACCTCATTAACCAAAAACCCTACCTTATCTTAGAGGCAGTTTTTTCTCATTTTGCCGAGGCAGACAATGTCATATACTCACGCAACCAAATTAAAGAAATAGAGTCCGCCCTTTTTCAATTACAGCAAATCGATGCTAATGCTATGCCAATGGTACATTTAGCCGCCTCGAAGTCTATTATCAAATACCCAGAAGCGCATTTTGACGCCGTTCGTCCGGGGATTGCACTTTATGGTCTCGAGGATACAATTCCCGGCCTCCTGCCCGCTCTGCGATGGTCGACAAAAATTGTCCAGGTAAGAAGAGTTAATGAGGGAGCAAGCGTTGGTTATAGCTTAACTTATAAAACAAAGCGTATTTCTTCTCTTGCTGTGATTCCGGTAGGTTATGCCGACGGCTACCCCCGCTCTCTTTCTAATAAGGCGCAGGTTTTAATTAACGGCAAAAGAGTAGGGGTAGTGGGAAGAATTTGTATGAACCAAGCCATAATCGATGTTACCGGACTCAACGCCAAAGTGGGCGAGCAGGTTGTCCTTATTGGTAAAAGTGTAGGTGATATTATTCGCGCACAGGACCTCGCCCGTTGGGCGGGAACCAACCCCCATGAAATTGTTGCGCGCATCTCGCCTTACATTTTCCGTAATTTCCACGAACTTAAAGAAGACGAATTTAGCGCTTAGTACGAGCTGTTGCCCCGGGGCGTAAAATAAAAAGACCAAACAGCACAAAAAAGGCAAAGAAGTTACACCCCAAGTTGGGTATTAGACCCATTAAGCCAAAAACACCTATAAAACCTACCTTCCAAATATCGGTAGGCCAGCCAAAACGTAAAAACGTTACAATATTCCAAATTACACTCACCAAAAAAGCAACAAACAAAGTTATTGCCAGCAACGAAAAGAGCGCCTCTTCTACACGCCATATTCCATAAAGCGTATTGTGAATAGTTAAGCTAACAAGTGCCGCAACAAAAAGAATAAGCGATAGCCTCGTCATTTTTTCTAGTTTATTCACAATCCCCTCACTTTTTGCATAAAATTTGCTCTATTTGTTTAAGTTCTTCCGGCGTATTAACGCCAAGCGTGGCCTGTACGCTAGGCGATGGAATGGCTTCAACGCTTTTCTTTTGCGCTAAGGCAATTTTAACCAAATCTGTAATATAATATTCTCCCGAAACAGAACTTTTTTCTATTTTTTTAAGCGCGTGCCAAAGCCAGCTATTATCGACAGCATAAACGCCAACGTTTTTTTCTTTGATCGCCCTTTGTTCCACATTTGCATCTTTCGCCTCAACAATATCTACAACTTTATTTTCCTTGTTACGAACAATGCGCCCATATTCTGGGTGTTGCGTTTCTACAACCGAACTAAAAACTAATGTATATTTCCCGCTTTCCATTGCCTTAACTAAAGGAGAAAACACTTCTTTTGTAAAAAGCGGACCATCGCCATTGACTATTAGCACTATTCCTTTTTTATTTTTTAAAATTCTCTCCGCTTGCATAAGTGCGTGGGCTGTACCTAGCTGTTCCGCCTGATGAACAAACTGCACGCCTTCATTTTGAAAAGCGGTAGTTATTTTTTCCCCCATAAAACCTGTAACAATGATGATTTTTTCCGTTACTCCGCGCAAGGCATTGATAACATAGCGAATAATCGGCTTGCCGCAGATTTCTATCATAACCTTTGGGCGATCGGTGCAATTAAGGCGTGTTCCCTTTCCACCCGCTAATACTACCCCCCATACTTGTGTCTTGCTCATATTGTGTGGTTCTCTACCTATTATTTTACCTCTTTTTGACATATTGGGCAATAAAAAGCACCCCTCCCCCCTATAGAGACACGAGCGATTACTCCTTTATCTTTTCTGGGACAAGGCTGTTTTTGGCGCTGGTAAACAGCGAGCCGATCGGTATATTTTCCCTTGCTGCCATCGATTTTTACAAAAGTATTAGCCGATGAGCCACCATAGCTAATCGCTTCTTCGAGAATAGGTTTAATTCCCCTACCAATAAAAAGGATTTTTTCTTTTGGCATTTTCGCTACTTTTGTTTTGGGGTTTACTTTGGCGCGCCATAATAATTCGTTAACATAAATATTGCCAAGACCAGCAACAACTTTTTGGTCCATTAGTACTTGGTAAATATTAGATTTTGCCCGCCTTTTAACGTTGGCGAGGAAAGACTGCAAACTAAATTCATTCCCCATAGGGTCTGGACCAAGACCAGCAAGAATTTTTCCTGCCTCTTGTTTTCTTTCTTCTAGGTCTTGCCTGCGAAAAACTTTCGCCCAACCAAAACGGCGTAAATCGTTAAAGTACAGATGGCTCTTATCGCTAAAAGCAAAAGTAATATGGGTGTATTTACTGGGTGGCTTGGTGTCGTATGCTTTTTGGCTGTGACCCCCTTTGTACCCCTTTCCGAAACGATCGACATAAATTAGTTGCCCGGTTAGTTTTAAGTGTAAAAGAATAACGTTTTTGTTAGATAAATGTATTATCAAAAGCTTTCCTACCCTTTGGACACTCTTAATTTTCGCGCCTTGCGTGAATTTCTTAAACTTTTTGAGACTACCACCTACGACCTTTTCGCTCGTTGCGCTAACTTTGTCGATAGTAAGACCTACAACTTTATTACGTAGTCCTCGAGCAACCACCTCCACCTCTGGCAATTCCGGCATAATATCTCCTTATCCTTAATTAAGATTAACCACTACACCCCACCATAACCGCAACACCGCAACCTCTATTTCTCTGCATTTACTTCGATACTTCCCAGTATCGAAGTAAATGCAGGGTTATAGTTTACGCCTCAAGATTACCTCAAGGCGCTGGAAAAGATCATCTTTTTCGCGCATCTCTTCCATAGCACGGATAATCTGTTGCTTTTGTCTCTTACTTGCACTGCTCACCACAGCTTCTAGAAGAGCTTGTGGCCAATAGTAGGCCGGATATCGGCGCCTAATACTAGGAAAATCACTGTGTATGTCTGGACTGCACTGCTCGTTGTTACGCCGCGCCTTGAGCCGTGCTATCATCAAGCGGTAACCTTCGCCACCTTCTTGCAACCAAGCGTTGATCTTTGCAATTGTAGACGATGACACCTTAAGACCTTGTGATATTTCGGAATAATTTTTACCCGACAAGAGTAGAGCGGCTATTTTAAGGCGTTTAGCGAACATCCTTGCTTCTTGTTCTGACATCAAGTCCCTAATGAACTGTACAGCCTCTTTAGGTTGCTTGATGTTAGCTAAGACGACCGCAAAATCTAGCAGTAATTCTTCTATCTCCTTTTTCGATAGTTCATTTTTACGAAATTTCGCCATTGAAGCTATTGTAGCATATTGCTATATTTGCTTCGATACTGGGAAGTATCGAAGCAAACGCAGAAAAAAGATTGTTGGTTTTTGAATTTTGAAATAAAACAAGATAACTCGAGGCGGTTATACGAGAAATGGCCCGCAGAAAAGATCTTCTGCGGGCCATTGTAGGAAAGTCGCCCTTAAAACGGCGTCGATGCCGTTTGGGCGAGGGTAACCGTGCCCGTGTACTCAGGGGCACCGTCTCCATCAATATCAATAGAGACGTTGGGCACGGTTACCGTGCCTGTTGTAGGGTCGAGGTCACCATGGTCATCGTACAACCACGGCCCACTCGACCACTGCCCTGCTGGGTAGGTATGAAACACGTTCGTGTTGTCATACCACCCCAGCTCCCCACCAACCAAACCCTGGTCGGTGAGGTAGAGCGCGCCTCGGCATTCAAGGTTGAGGTCGCCGTTAAAGAAAAACAGCGAGACCTCACCTTGTGCTGCCGAAGGTGGAGTTGCCACCGTCAGCAGCGTTGCCGTGTAGGCAAGGGAACCAGTCGCCTTGTAGAACGTCTGGACCTTGCCCACCCACTGATCCCAGGGAGCAGTAACGTTCGCCGCGGGATCGACGACGAACGTCCAGGTAGCAAGTGCGCTCCCGCCAGAGACGGTGGTAGCACTAAGCTCCACCGTGTGGCTCCCAGTGGCTAGGCCACTGGTAGGAACACTAACCTCGGTACCGGCAAAGGTGCCGAGGTTAACCCCATCGAGCACAACCGTGCTCGAGGGGTTCTTGCCACCGGGGTCGGTGACCCTGGCATAGATGGTCGGCGCACTAGTCGCGACCACCTCGCCGTCAAGAGGCGATTTGTTGCCGATGGTCGGCACCGTCGCCTCGACAACGATTGCGGCACTAACGTTCTTGCCCGCCGCAATCGTTACGTCTTTGCTCCGTCCCTGGGCAAAGACGGTGCCTCCGCGCCTTAGTTGGGCGGAGGCATATACCTTGGTGCCGGCGGGGAACCCGCCGAAACTTACCGACGGGTTCGCGAGCGTCAACACAGCCTCACGTAAGACCGTGTTATCCGCTGCGAGGCGGACCTGGACCAAGACGTCATCAAAGACGAACCGGTCCGATAGCGCCCGCGCCGCAACCTCCGGTGGCGCAATGGAGACGGTAACCCCGCCTGCTTGCGCGAGGTCCGCCTCCTCACCGAGAAACTGGCGCGGTGCGGACGTGTCTAGCACGTCCGCACCGCACCCCACCAGCACCAGTAGTAGTAGTGGTATAAGGAGTGGCGCTGCGAAGCGCATCGCCCTCACCCCCTCCCGGGATGACTGCTGATCTCGATATTCAGCCCCCCACTGGTGTCAACCACCAGCGAGAAACTGAATTCACTACTGCCACCCGAGGCCGTTGCCGTCTCGAGGCGGTAGTGATGCGTGCCATCGCCGAGGCCACTGTCTCCCCAGCTTAGGTCCTCGTTGGTCCCGGTGCGTACACCGAGATCCTTGAGGACAGCACCGCTCGCACTCACCCTGTAGAGGTGAGCGCTGACGGGCTTCCCCCCGGGATCGCAGACGTTCAAAATGATCCCCGGGGTGGGGGTGGTAACGGTCGCGCCGCTTGTCGCGGGCGCGACCATCCTTGCCTCGGCCGTCGTGGCGGCAATTTTGATAGCCGCCTTGACGGTCTTCCCGGCGACGATAGTCACCGGCGAGCTCTGCCCGTCGGTGAAGACAACCCCGTCTCTGCGCACGGCGGCGTAGGCGTAGCCTACAAAGCCGCCGGGCAGGCCCTTGAAGGTGACGCTCGGGTTAGCGAGCGTCAGGACCGCCTGACGCGCGACTGCGTCGTCGCTCGCCCGGCGGAACTGGACGAGGACATCATCGAACAGGAACCTGTCCGACAACGCCCGCGCCGCAACTTCCGGCGCAATGGAGACAGTAACCCCGCCTGCTTGCGCGAGGTCGTCTGCTACTTCGTCGACTGGATTGGTGCCCGCGATGTCGGCACCACAGCCGACCACACAAACAACTATCACAATTACTGCAGGGATTGATCTTACCATCTCACACTCACCCTTTCTCAGTCTATGGGGACGAGCACGCCGCCGTCCCCGCCGTCCCCGCCGTCGCCACCGTCCCCGGTCCCGATCACCGTGATCGGGAACGTGTAGCGCTCACCGTCGATCTCGAACTCGACGGTGATTGTTCTCATAACGCCATAGGGGATCATACCCCGTATGACGTTTAGTCCCTCGCCGAAGGTGGCGATAAGCTGACCATTTGCGCCAGCCATCAGCACCCCCACAAGGTACCTCTCGCCACCGTAAGTGACGTAGAGGCCAACCCCTTGATTGGGGATCTGCCAAGAGGCATATCCCCCCACAATAGTGATGAGGTACGGTTGCCCCATCACTACCTCACGTACCGGGGGGAAACTGACCCCCAACTTGGCGCTGGGGTCTACCCCTATCACGAGGGGCATGCCCACCGGACGCCCCTGGCAGGTGGCAACAATCACCACTGCCATGGGCTTCCCAACCGTGGCGAAGGTAACCCAGGCGGCCGTCGGGCCGTCGGGCGTCACGCTCGCCGCGCCAGGCACTCTAGGTGCCCAGCCCCACCTCTTACCACAATAGCCGTAGTAGCGGCCATTGTAGTAATGCTCGTCTCCTACCGTGGGGTTGGTGGGAAAACTGCCGTGCGTCATGGTGCCCTTGGCATCGTAGGCCGACGCCTTGGGCTCCATTGCCTGGCTCGACACCAGGCGTACCTTCCACCCGGCGGGAAGACGGGTGAGATCGATCTGTCCGGCAACTACGTTACCGAACTGGTCGATTATCCTGTCGACACGTAACTCTGGCGTGCCGGCAGGACACGGGTTGCTTGCGCACCCCGTGCCGCCCGTCCATACCATACCCACAGCCCCCAAGAGGGCTATGAGCAACACGACCTTCTGAATTGTCAAGGTATTTGCTCCCTTGTGCCCCTGTTGCGGGGCTGGAATCCCACAAATGTGGGTGTTGCATAGCAACTTAGGTCACCTGCAACGGAAGGTCCCTCTAAAGAGGGACCTCGCCGTTATAGACGATCTTGATGGTTGTCGTCAAGGTAGGCAGAGTGCAATGATTTTCTTGTGGGCTCCTCTAATCGATCTTCGTAATAACGACGCCCTATCGCCATACCAATAACAAGCATTACTAGTGCGATAAGCAGACCAAGTAAAACCCAAAAGAGCCAAAGCCACCACGCACATTTGGTAACCTCGAACGAACCTAGGTACATAAGAGGACCAGTTTCGCCGTTTTCCCGTGCCGCCTTTGCATAAACAGTGTAGTTGCCACTCTTTAGTGGTGCCTCGCTAACAAATTCAAAGCGGTCGCCAGCCGTTGCTCGTACAAAGCCAATAACCGGTTCATCACTCTTTTCGTGTTTAAGGTACAGAATAATAAGTAGACCTTCTTTTGCGCGACCAATAATACGCACCTTGTGGCAAGCATCGATAGATGCACCATAGATTTCTGCATTTTCGCAGGTAATAAGCTTGAGGTTAGTAAGATCAGATGTTTCAGAGACAACCTGTGCCGTAGTATTAGCAGTGTCGCTTGTCGCTTCTTGCGTTTGTGTTTGCGCACTTGCCTTGCTACCAATATAGCGGTAGATAAAATTGCTCGTGGTTATGCCGTCGCGACCATTTTGACCATCGCGACCGTCTTGACCATCACGCCCATCGCGCCCGCTAAGACCATCCTGGCCATCTTTACCATCGCGACCGTCTTGACCATCGCGACCATCCTGGCCATCTTTACCATCTTTACCATCTTTACCATTCTCAGGATAATCGATGTTAAACGACAAATTCTTAATAGTCACATTGCCGGCCATATCACGGGCAGTAACAGTTACAATATGAAGACCCTCATCAGACACGGTTGTACCACTATTAAAGGCATAGCCATTTAAGGTAGCAGTAACACTACGTAACTTGATATTGTCTGTTGCGGAAAAAGTAGGAGCAACATTGGCTGTGTAGGTTGCGCCCTGGGAAACGCCACCAATGGTCACCTGAGGTGCTGTTTTGTCGATCGTAAAGTTGCGATTGACAATTTTAGTTCCTTGACCCGCCTTGTAACCTGTAACAGTAAGGACATAAAGACCCTCTGCCCCTATCCAGCTACCACTGGAAAAGCTACTGCCGTTTAAGGTGCTAGCAACAATACTTGCCCCATCTGTTGCATAAAAAGTTGGTCTTACGTTGTCTTTATAGTAGGTATTATTAGCAATACCGCCAATACTGACATCGTAAGCAAATGCAACGTTACAAAATGGCAATACCGCCAAAATGCCCAGCATAATGCTGGCAATATAATTTCTAATTTTCTTCATACTGCTCCTACTTTTATTATTTTCTACATTGCGGTAGCCCCTCCTCCGCTTGCTTATTAAGAGTTTTATACTACAACAGGATTTCGAATGTGTCAATACTTTTTATGGCAAAAAATGCGCTCCGCACAGAACAATACAGCTTGCCCCGCCTTTTTAGGCGGGGCTTGCCCCGTCCGATTCTTCGGCGGGCTTGCCCCGTCCGTCCACGTAGCGAGGCTTGCCCCAGCCGTCACTTTTTATCGTTCGAGATGTACTCGCCGAGAACTATTAAGCGCTAGTATCAAATCCCACGTAAAAAGTTCTCGCTTCCGCTCGAACAGTAAAGGGAGGTAACGCAGGTTCTCACTTCCATGCTTATCTTTTGCTAAACGTTACCCTTTAACAATAGCGTTTGCTACATTTACTTCGATACTGGGAAGTATCGAAGTAAATGCACCGTAATATAAAATAGCGAGAGGTTTATTTTTATTGTTCGAGGGCTACTGCCCGAGAACTCTCAGACGCTAATGTTGCACCTTACGCGGAAGTTCTCGCTTCCGCTCGAACAGTAAAGATATGACGGAAGGTTCTCGCTATCGCTCGAACAGTAAAGTGGTACCGCGTTCGTTCCCCTTATCGTTCGAGGTGTACTCGCCGAGAACTATTAGGCGCTAGTATCAAATCCCACGTAAAAAGTTCTCGCTTCCGCTCGAACAGTAAAGGGTGCCACGTGAGACAAGCTAATTTCAGGTTGCGATTGCGGGTTATTTTCGCATCAATTGCCTACGGTGTAATTTACGATAATAACCAATCGCAAAGCGGTGCGCCTCGTCTCTTACTTGCTTAAAAAGCGTTAAATTGCGCTCTACCACTCTACCATAAAAACGAAAATCGTTGTTTTTTCTTTTTGCCCCTTTGGCAATCGCTACCAATGGGATATGCCAGCCAGCCTTCCCAAGAACAAGCGATACCGCCCGCAATTGCCCCGCTCCTCCATCGATAACAATTAAGTCCGGTACCCCCCACTCCTTACGACGTAGGCGTCGCGCTAGAACCTGTGCTAGCATCGCAGTATCATCGGCGCCGGCAAAATTCTTAATTTTAAATTTCCTATATTCGCTTTTTTCACTTTCGCCGTTTATAAAAACAACCATACTACCCGTAGCATTGGCGCCGGCAATATTGGAAATATCATAGCCCTCAACTCGTGTGTAAATTGTTTCAATATCATTCTTTTTTAGAATTGCTACATCATTAATGTGCGTCAAGGCTTTTATACGATCGCGTAATATAGTCGCTCGTTCGTAGTTTTGCCGAGCCGCCATCTCGGCCATTTGTTTTTTCATTTTGCGAATAATGCTTTTTCTTTTTCCTTGCAAAAAAGCAATCAGCTCACCCACCTGTTCCCTATACCGCGCTACACTTATTCGCTCTTCGCAAGGAGCATCGCATAGTTTTAAATACCCATAAAGACAGGCTTTTTTCGGCATCTGCCTACAGGATCGATAGGGAAGAGCGGGGCGTAATATTTCCAGTGCCGTTTTTATTGAACCAGAGGAGGTATAGGGGCCAAACAAACGAGGTCTTGCTTCACTAATTTTATGAAGGTCGGTTGCTCTTACCAAAGAGACGCGGGGAAATTTTTCTCGCGAAATCCAAACATAGAGGTAGCTTTTATCATCTTTTTCACGAATATTATAAACGGGTTGATGTTTTTTGATTAAATTCGCCTCCAGTATCAACGCCTCTACCGCCGACTCTGTTTGTTTTACGGAAAGCGAGGTTGCCTCCTTTACTAACTGTTTTGTTTTAAGATGCTGTACGCCCGTGAAGTAACTACTTACGCGATTACGCAAATTAATTGCCTTGCCCACATAAACAACCACTCCCGCCTTGTTGCGAAAAATATACACTCCAGGCAAAGTAGGTAAGTCTTTTATTTTTTCTTTACTTATCATTGAGCGGTGTATTATTTGCAAGATACCTTCGTAGGTACTGCCCTGTATAACTTTTTTTTATGCCCGCAATCATTTCGGGAGTACCGGCGGCAACAACCTTTCCTCCTCTTTCCCCTCCCTCTGGCCCAAGATCAATAATATAGTCAGCTGTTTTAATAACGTCGAGATTATGCTCGATAACAAGCACGGTATTTCCCTCATCTACCAAACGATGCAAGACTTCTAAAAGCTTGCGCACATCTTCGAAATGAAGGCCTGTTGTCGGCTCATCCAATATATAGATCGTCTTACCAGTAGCACGGCGTGACAATTCGGTCGAGAGCTTGACTCTTTGCGCCTCCCCCCCAGAGAGTGTTGTGGCACTTTGCCCTAAATGGATGTAACCCAACCCCACATCGGAAAGTGTCTGCAGTTTATTTTTAATTAAAGGAATAGGAGCAAAAAATTCCAGCGCTTCATCGACGGTCATATTAAGAACATCGGCAATATTTTTATTTTTGTAACGGACTTTTAATGTTTCTTGGTTATAACGCCGTCCACCACACACATCACAAGCTAAAAAGACATCGGGCAAAAAATGCATTTCTACCTTTAAGGCACCGTCGCCACGACATTTTTCACAACGCCCGCCACCATGCTTAGCCGAGACATTAAAGGAAAAGCGACTCGCACTATAACCACGTAACTTTGCCTCCGTAGTAGAGGCAAAAAGTGCCCGGATAAAATCGAAGGTTTTGGTGTAGGTTACCGGATTAGAACGTGGTGTTCTTCCAATAGAAGTTTGGTCTATTACTACCACCTTGTCTAAAGTATCATAGCCCTCAAGAGAATCGTGCTTGCCTGGTTTAAGCCACGCCCTATTGAGTTTATTAGCTAATGACTTATAAATAATTTCGTTCACGAGCGTGGACTTACCACTCCCAGAAACACCGGTAACACAAATCAACTGGCTATGCAGGGGAAGACGAACATTAATGTTTTTGAGATTATTTTCCTTTGCACCTTTTACAGTGAGGTATTTACCACTCATTGGACGCCGTTTTTTATTGTAAGAAATTTCTTTTTTGCCCGATAAATACTGGCCCGTTAAAGACCGCTCTGTGTTTTTAACCTCTTCAAGACTACCCCCTACTACCAGTTCTCCCCCCAACCTTCCCGCTCCTGGTCCAAGGTCAATAATATGATCAGCAACCCTCATAGTTTCTTCGTCGTGTTCAATAACAAGCACAGTATTACCTAGATCTCTTAATTTAGTAAGGCTTTCTAATAGTTTTGCGTTATCACGCTGGTGCAAACCAATTGATGGCTCATCGAGAACATATAATACCCCTACAAGACCCGAACCAATTTGGCTTGCCAGGCGTATACGTTGCGTCTCTCCTCCCGACAGTGTTGCCGATGCCCGCTCCAAAGAGAGATAATCGAGACCAACGTTGATAAGAAACTCCAAGCGTGCCTTGATTTCTACCACAACTTGTTGGACAATTTTTTCCTCTGCCGCCGTTAAGGAAAGAGTGTTAAACCATTCTAGCAAATCAACAATACTTAATTTAGTAAGATTATAGATGTTTTTATTCTTTACCATAACGCTCAAAGCTTCTTTTTTAAGCCTTTTCCCCATACACAAAGGACAGGGTTGTTTTGTCATATACTTTGCAAGATCGTCCCTTATGTAATCGGAGCTAGTTGTACTGTATCTTTTTTGCAACAGGTTCATAAGCCCCTCGAAACGAAGGTGCCACTCAAAGCGCGAACCGGTTTTGGTAGCGTGCTTGACTGGTATTTTGTCAACGCCACCCTTGCCCCATAGCAAAGTAGTAACTTTTTCTTCGCTCATATTTTTAAGGGGGATAAACTGGTTGATATTGTAGTAGTTGCAGACATGACGCAATAGAACACCCCACCAGTTATGTTGATTATAGCTCCAGGGCAGAACTGCACCACCAGCAATAGTTTTTGTTTTATCGGGTATTACGAGGTCCGCGTCAAACTCTTGGAAAAAGCCTAGTCCATCGCATTTTTCACAAGCGCCAAAGGGACTATTAAAGGAAAAAAGACGCGGTTCAAGCTCGGGAAAAGCACCAAAATTACAGTTGGAGCATGCCAGGGAAGTTGAAAGCGCTATCTCGTCTTGGTCGGCTTGCATAATAATAGTACCGTGGCTTAATTGCGTCGCTGTCTCAATCGCCTCCGATAAACGCATTCTCTTGTCCTCGCTCAGACCAGTAGGCGTTAAATCAATACTGTCGACAATTATTTCGATATCGTGTTTTTTATAGCGACCAAGCTTTGGCGGAGCATCGGTGCTGACTACCTCGCCATCGATTCTTGCCTTTAAGTAACCTTTAGTGGCATAGCCCTTAATAAGCTCGAGATATTCCCCCTTACGCCCTCTCACTACTGGGGCTAGAATAGTTACTGTACGACCGTTAAACAAGCTAGTCGATACCTCGATCATTTGGTCGATAGTTTGTGCTTCTATTTTTGCCCCGCAATTGGGGCAATATGGTTCACCGATACGAGCATAGAAGACCCTCAAGTAGTCATAAACCTCTGTTACTGTGCCCACAGTAGAGCGAGGGTTTTTAGAAACGGTCTTTTGATCAATGGAAATCGCCGGGCTTAACCCCTCGATGTAATCGACATCGGGCTTATTCATTTGCCCTAAAAATTGACGGGCGTAACTCGAAAGAGACTCTATGTAACGACGTTGCCCTTCTGCGTAAATAGTATCAAATGCAAGACTTGACTTGCCACTGCCGGAAAGACCAGTAATTACCACCAATTTATTACGAGGAATAACTGCATCAATGTTTTTGAGGTTATGCTCCCGCGCCCCTTTTACAATAATATTATTATGTTCCGCCATAACAGAGTAATTGTAGCGTTATGTGGCGTAAAAATCAATCGCCTGAAAACGCATCTTGGCATAAATTAGTGCAATATTTTAAGCATATTAGTATCGTTTTTAACACGCAAGCGAGGGAGCCATAAGAGATAGTGCCCATTTTTTACAAAATCTATTTGCGTAGAAACTGCCGTTTTATAACCCGCTCGATAAACTGCCGCCACTGTTTTCGTATTTGCTTGCCCACTCGGATAACAAAAATCATTTATCTCTTTACCTAGTTGTACACTAAGCACCTCTTTACTTGCTCTTAGCTCATAGTCAATTTTTTCGCTTGCGCCATCCTCTTTCCCCATATTGGGGTGGCTAACACTGTGGCTACCAAAAACCATTCCTGCACGGCTCATTTCTTTTATCATTGACCAAGTCAGATAACGCTCTTGCCCGATATAGCTAGTAATAACATAAAATACACCCTTAAAATTATATTTTTTTAATACGGGAAAAGCGTCGGTGTAGGCATCTTTATAACCATCGTCGAAAGTTAAAATGATTGGTTTGCGAGGAATCTTATTTGCCCTTAAATCGTCGAACGTAATTGCCTTATAGCCATTTTCTGCAAGAAATTTCATTTGTTTTTCGAATTGTTCCGGCGAAACCGATAAGTTTTGCCCAAGACGATCTTCATCACCAGGCAAGGGGCGGATGTAGTGATAAGTAAGAATTGGAACGTTTATTTCCCCTTGGTACTGCCCATTGGGTAAAACAGCCTCGTTAATAGGAATAAGTCTCCCTTCATCATCGGTTGTCACGCCACTTTCTGGTGGAATAATGACTGCTTCTTGGCTTAGCTTCGAAGTTGCTCCACTTCCGGTTAAAAACTTAAAGGCAAAAAAGCAGGCAAAGAAAAAAACTGTGGCAAACAGAACGAGCACAAGCACGTCTTTAATTGTAACTTTCCCCTCCATATTTTAATTATACCCTTTTACGACTACTTTGCAGTTTTTTAAGTTCTGCAAGTTCGTTTCTTAAAATTGTAGCTTCTTCAAAGCGCAAGGCGTCGGCCGCTTGCTTCATCAGCATTTCTTTTGTTGTAATAAGCGCCGGTAGGTCTTTGATACGCATTACTTTTTCCACTGCGTCAAGGCGGGCGCCCTCCACGCTATCGAGGATAGAGACAATATTCTTTTTTATGGTTTGGGGCGTAATATTATGCTTTTCGTTAAAGGCAACTTGGAGTTTACGGCGCCGTTTTGTTTCTGCAACAGCTCTCTTCATAGAACCAGTAATACTGTCGGCATACAAAATTACTTTGCCGTGTTTATTACGTGCCGCACGCCCGATTGTTTGAATTAAAGATGTTTCCGAGCGTAAAAAGCCTTCTTTGTCTGCATCTAAAATAACCACCAGTGATACTTCGGGCAAATCTAACCCTTCACGCAGGAGGTTAACCCCCACCACAACATCAATCTTTCCCCGCCTTAAATCTCTTAGTACAGATAGACGCTCTAGGGTATCGACATCGCTGTGAAGATATTTTACCTTTACCCCTTTATCTAAAAGAAACTGCGAAAGGTCTTCTGCCATTTTTTTCGTTAAAGTCGTAACAAGTGCTCGCTCTTTACTTTTTACCCTTAAAAGTATTTCTTTTACTAGATTATCTATTTGGTTGGCAGTAGGTCTTACCTCTACCTCCGGGTCAATAAGCCCCGTGGGACGGATAATTTGCTCCACCACCTGACCTGATTTTTTTATTTCATAAGACGCGGGGGTAGCAGAAGCGTAAAGAACTTTATTTATTCTTTTTTCGAATTCATAAAAACGCAACGGCCGATTGTCAATAGCACTTGGCAAGCGAAAACCATGCTCGATAAGCATATTCTTACGCGAACGATCGCCCTCGTACATCCCTCTTATTTGGGGCACAGTAACGTGACTTTCGTCGATAATTAACAGGTAATCTTTTGGGAAATAATCCAACAAGGTAAAGGGTGGCTCTCCCTCTTTGCGACCGTCAAAATGGCGTGAATAATTTTCCACACCATTGCAATAACCAATTTCTCTTATCATTTCTAGGTCGTAACGTGTCCGTCGCTCAATACGATCGGCCTCTAGTAACTTCCCCTGTTTGCGAAAAAACAAAATGCGTTTTTCTAACTCATTCTCGATGTTTTTTAGCGCCTGGAGTTGACTGTTGCTTGCAGTGATATAATGTTTGGCGGGAAAAATCCAAGCATCTTTGCTTTCGCCTATTTTTTGTCTACTCACGGCATGAACAAGCTCGATGTACGCTACTTTTTCCTGCGCGATAACAATGCGGTAGATGTCTGATTTTTGCGATACAGGCAACACCTCGATAGTATCGCCACGAACACGGAATTTTCCACGCTCTAAATCGACATTGGTTCTTGCATACTGCAAACGTACCAACTCTCTCATAACCTCTTCTCTTGTAATTTCTTCGCCAACCACAAGGTGTAACAGCGATGCTTCGTACTCTTTCGGTGAACCGAGTGAATATATTGCACTGACCGATGCCACTACCACCACGTCCCTACGTGTTAAAATTGCCTGCGTTGCCGCGTGGCGCAAACGGTCGATTTCGTCGTTAATGGTAGCTTCTTTTTCGATATAAGTATCGGAATTGGGCAAATACGCTTCTGGCTGGTAGTAATCGTAATAACTCACAAAATACTCTACTGCGTTTTTAGGAAAATACTCCTTAAACTCAGAAGTAAGTTGCGCGGCAAGTGTTTTGTTGTGAGCAATAACTAGAGTTGGCTTTTGCAGTGCACAGATAACAGAGGCCATAGTGAATGTTTTACCCGAACCCGTAACACCAAGCAAGGTTTGTTCTTTATACCCACGACGAAAACCACTGACCAGTTTTTTTATGGCCTCCGGCTGCCCCCCTCTAGGCTTTATTTTCTTTGCCAGCACAAAATTCATAAGCCCTATTATAACTTACATACAACAGAAATAAAAGGGCTATATTCTATTTACTTTTAGGTTAAAAATGGTATAATTGCAAAAGAGATTGCAGGGTCCATAGTTCAGTGGCAGAACAACGGCCTCTTAAGCCGTGTGTCGGAGG
>Ga0209718_1001427_pt1 | contig 27021 bp, 23 predicted proteins | sample AD_JPNAS1_MetaG_FD_184420 | JGI IMG/M metagenome (GOLD analysis project Ga0209718, IMG submission 184420) | Active sludge microbial communities of municipal wastewater-treating anaerobic digesters from Japan - AD_JPNAS1_MetaG (SPAdes) (version 2) | ecosystem: Engineered > Bioreactor > Anaerobic... | reverse complement strand
ACCGTTGGGGCCATATTGAGTTCCAACTCAGTGGTCGGGGCGACAGGACTTGAACCTGCGACATCATGGTCCCAAACCATGCGCTCTGCCAAACTGAGCTACGCCCCGGCACATACCGAGTCTACCACAGCCCCAGGGGCCAGTCAACGCTCACCCACCGCCGGCGCCGGTTCCGAGGCGCCCACCGCCTGCCTCAAGCCCAGTGAAGAGAAGCCCGCCCGATGCCGGCCGGGCCCGGCATCAACCGCGAATTGGGACAGTACATAAGGGGCTCGGAGGGGGCATATCTTGCCGCAATGGAAAGATCAGCGACTCGCGCGATGGCGGGGTAGTCAAGAATCAGCCCTTCGGCGTGAGTTCCATCGGGAGAGGGCCTCGAGGATGAGAGGTTCGGCGCCCGCAAGCGCCCGTGCTCGGTGTGACATGGTGTTCTTCACAGCAGACGGCAACTCCCCGAAGGTCATACTGAGCTCCGGAATGAGAAAGACCGGATCGTACCCGAATCCGCCCGTTCCGCGCGGGGCGCGGGCGATCATCCCCTCTACAACGCCCTCAGCTGAGCTGACGGGGCCGTCCGGCGAGGCCACGGCGATAACACACACAAACCTTGCCGACCGCTCGGCGTCGGGGATGCCCGCCATCTGGGCGAGAAGCCTCTCGTACTTGTTCTGGTCGGACGCTCCATCGCCCCCGTATCTGGCCGACATCACGCCCGGCGCTCCTCCCAGAGCATCCACTACGAGGCCGGAGTCGTCGGCCACCGCCACCTCGCGTGTGAATGAGGCAGCCGCCACGGCCTTGATTACGGCATTCTCGCGGAACGTAGCGCCGGTCTCCCGAGGCTCAGGGGCGCCGGGGTAATCGTCCAGGGCTTCCACGGTCACGTCGAGCCGAGAGAGCAGCTCGCGGATCTCAGCTAGTTTTCCCCGATTCCTGGTGGCAACTACTAGCCGACACATTACTTGCCTCCCCCGACGCCTACACTGCCGCCACAGCCGATCCTCTCGGCCAGCGCACCCAACTCTTCTTTCTGCATGTCGCAGAGCCTGCGGATGCCGGATTCCGCCAGGTCCAGCATGTCGGCGAGATCGCGCCTGCTGAAGGGCTCACCCTCTGCCGTCCCCTGAACCTCGACTAGACGGCCGCCGGCCGTCATCACTACGTTCATGTCCACTCCCGCGTGCGAATCCTCGGCATAGCACAGGTCGAGCAGGAGCTGCCCGTCGACCATACCCACGCTGATCGCCGACAGGAAGTCGGACACTGGCAGCGGCTTTCCCTGCCACTTGTCCATGGATGCCAAAAGATCCACCACAGCCAGGAACGCGCCGGTTATCGAAGCAGTCCTAGTGCCCCCATCGGCCTGTATCACGTCGCAATCAACCCAAATCGTGCACTCGCCCAGATCCGCAAGGCGTATCACTGACCTAAGCGATCGCCCGATGAGCCTCTGGATCTCCTGAGTGCGCCCGCCGATCCTGCCGGTGTTGCGCTCTCGCGGTGTGCGCTCATGAGTAGAGCACGGCAGCATGGCATATTCGGCAGTAACCCAGCCCTGCCCGCTGCCCCTTCGGTGCATCGGCGGACGTTCATCGTACGTTGCGGCACAGAGCACTCGGGTGTCTCCCATCTCCACCATGACTGACCCGGGCGCGTGTTTTATGTATCGTCTTGCGATCTGAACCTTTCTAAGCTCTCCGGGAGCTCTTCCATCTACTCTCATGTCGTCCCTCCGCTCCTTGATACATCCAGCGCTAAAGCGTGTATCGGCAGCCCGGCTCCGCAATCCATACCTGGCCGCCCATTGCCTCGCTCGCCGCTGCCTCAATCTCTTGAGCTCGACTCTCGGGATGCAGATGAGTCAGAATCAGCCTGTCCACACCGGCTGCCCGCGCAATCGCTCCGGCCTCGGCAGGCGACAGGTGCCCCGGCGCAGGGTGGCGCGGCGGCTCATGCCGCTCCGCATGTACGCGGGCCGCGCCCGCTTCCGCAAGAAGCGTGCGGGCCTCTGCCGCCAGACCGCACAGAGCCTCGCACTGACCGGTGTCGGACGTATAGGCTAGAGGAGCCCTACCGCCCCCGGTGACAGCCTCTTCCCTAACAAGCATGCCGTACGAAGGAATCGAGTGCGCCATGAGTCTGAACTCAAACCTCAGATCGCCCAGGTGCACAGCGCAGCCGTCACTGATAAGCTGCACGTCAAAAAGCTCGGCGTACTGCTGTCCTACCCACTCGCGGGCAAAGCTTTCCCACCCGGGCTCGGGGATACAGAGCGGCACAGGCCCAGGAAGCTGCCCGCACGAGTTGGCATAGTGGAAAGCATAGCGCATAGTCAGAAAGTCCGAACAGTGGTCGGGGTGATAGTGACTGATGATGATGCCGGTCAGGCCGCGAAAGTCAGTCTGCCGCTGCAGGCCGGACATGACTCCGGGGCCCGAGTCTACGAGCACGGCTGTAGATCCGGCGGACAGCAGATACCCAGAGCATGTTCCCCCCGGGCCGGCGTACGGGCCTTGATTGCCGATTACGGCGAGCTCAAGCATTGCGGCTGATCAGCCCCTTTGCGCTCATGCTGATTCTCTCCACTTCGCTCGGGCGCCATCCGAGAAGCAAATGCACCAGCCGCGCAAAGGCCTCAGGATCGCCGCTGGTCATGAAGCGCGGAGGAATCGCCGGCGCGTCTGGGTCCGCCCCAAGCGATGGGTCACGCGCCAGCGCAGCGGATCTCACAGCATGAGCCACCCTGATTGCCGGATCGACCAGGGTGATCGATGGGCCCGTAGCAGCGCGGACCTCGGCATCGAGGAACGGATAGTGAGTACAGCCGTACACGACTGAGTCGACATCTGCGGCAAGCAGAGGTTGGATGTAGTCGCGCAGGACGCGCCTGATTCTCTCGCCTGATACCTCTCCCCGCTCGATCATGGGAACCAGCAACGGACATGCCTGCTGCACGACGTGCGCCGCCGGGCGCAAAGATATTATGGCCTTCCCGTATGCACCACTCCTCACAGTGTTGGCCGTGGCAATCACGCCAATCCGCCCTGTGCGGGAGGCTTCGACGGCCGCTATGGCCCCGCATTCGATCATGCCCCGAATCGGCACGTCGAAGTCGCCCTGCATTTCGGGCAAAGCCAAAGCGGAACTCGTGTTGCATGCTACGGCTATGGCGTCAACGCCTTGGTCCAGCAGAAAGGCGATGATCTCGCGCACGAATCGCACGATCTGATCAGGCGGCCTGTCGCCATATGGCATCCGAGCCGTATCGCCAAAGTATATGAGATGGGCGCTAGGCATCACATCGCCGATCGCCCGAGCCACAGTCAGTCCGCCAATGCCGGAATCCAGTATGCCTATCTTTGCGCACCGCATGTGACTATTATACTCTCTGCCGAGCCAAATAGGTCAAGAGCCTATCTCCCGCCCGACCCTTGCCGGCTACTGCTGTTTCCGCCCACTTGCCGCCAGTCACCGGACGTCCCGGTCGACTCCACTCGCCACTTGCGAAACATGTCGCTGCCAAGATACATCGAGAGCCCCTTGAACATGCCCGTCGCCGCCTTCTGACGGAACTCAGGATCGCGCAGTTTCTGCAGGTCCACGCCGTTGCTCATGAAACCCACTTCGACCAGAACAGCGGGAGCCGATGTTTCGCGCACCATGTGGTAATCGCCCCGCCGTACCTTCCTGTCCATGAGCTGCAGTTCCCGTACCACGCAAGTATGGACCAGGGCGGCAAGCTCCTGGCTGTACGGGACTGTGTTGAAGTAGTATGATTCGGTGCCGCTTGGGAATATGTCCCACGTCGTAGAGTTGCAGTGGATCGAGATGATGGCGTCGGGCGCGGCCTCGTTAGCCATCCTGGACCTGTCGGACAGCTGCACACTGCAGTCGTCGTTTCGGGTCATGACCACCCTTGCTCCGGACATCTCCAGCAGCTGCCTGAGCCTCGATGCGATGTCCAGGTTTATGTCCTTCTCGTACACTCCATCTTTCACTGCTCCCGGATCCGTTCCGCCGTGACCTGGATCGATCACGACAGTACGACCAAATACGGGGGACGAAGCAACTGTGAGCATTATCCCTTTGCCGTCAGGCGACACATCCCAGGAGTGCGCCCACGCCTCGCCGAGATCAAGAACCGCTCTCGCAGTGCCTTCAGCGAATTGCGCCAATCTGACTTGCGTCACCGACCGTGAATGCACTTCTACGAGAGAGCTGCTCGCGGCCCAGACTCCAGGAAGATCCACAGCCAGGCGGTCCGGTTCGTTCAGCCTGAACGGCCTGAACCCCACGGGGCCTGACGTCGTGATATGGACAACGGTGCACCCGGGGCCCTCATACGATCGCACGCTGCACACTGTGAGCGCAAAGTCGATTACTACGCCGTTGTCGTCGCACAGCCGGTCGCGCACTATTGCCGAATACCCCTCTTCAAGCTTGACACGAAGACGGGCGCCCCCGCCTTCCAGCGCGGTGATCCTCGCCCATTTAACAGGCCCGCCTTCCGGCACAAGCTCCGCCTGGTCAAGGCAGACCTGAGCAGAGGGGAAATCCATGAGCATGATCCCTTCGGCATCTACCTGTGGTGCGCTGAAGGCGGAGCGACCTGCGGTCGCCACCAAAAGCCGCGGCAGGGGCGCCGCGCTGTCCAGGGCGAAGTGGGTTATCCGCGTGTGGAACTCGATGGCCAGCCGGGCCGGCGCGCCGGCCGTGTACTCGACCGTATACCCCAGCGCAGAAGCGAGATCAACCACTACACGCACTACGCCGGGCCGGTTCATGGCAGCGCGGACACGCTTGACTACGCTGTCAGCGACGTCAACCGTCAACACGCTTGGTTCAAGAACTGCGTCGTATATGTCGATCACCACGCGGTCTGGTGTGCACAACACGAAGTCAGAGTACCTAAATGGGGTGTCGCCCTCTATCAAGACGGAAACCACACCGTGGTCCGCCGACACTGAAGCCCTCTTGATCCGACTGCGAGGCCGTGATACTTTGATGACCCGAGTCTGCTCGTCGATCTCGACCGCCAGGCCCAGGGCGCGAATATCGGGAGCGGCAATGGCCAGTCGACCCGACTCGGCGTCAGGCGACGCCGATAAGGTCACAGCGCTGCCGTTTACGTAGGCCTGCCTGTCGCCTGCTCGGAGCATGGCTACTGTCCGCTCAGACGTGAACACGGCTTCCTTGGTGACTTCAATCCAGCTCAGGCTGGCCCCGATGCCCTGGGCAAGGCCCCTTACAGACACGAAAGGCTGACCCGCAAGGTCCATGACCGCGTCGGGGATATCAGCCCAGGCCCCGCCCTGCTCAACACGGAGGACCCAAGATCCCTGCGGCAGCGCGGCAGCGGCGCGGACTGCAGATACACTCAAGATCATCATGCATACTGTAAGGGCTATCCCAAGATAACGCAACTGCCTGCCTCCTCCCCCGTCTTTCGGGCCTGTCTAGTTCTTTTCGACTCTCTCCGCGCTTTTCCTTTGTGCAGACCTGGCCCAGCCATGCGCCATTTGGTGTTTCCGGTCCGAACACTCACGCTGTGACTATTGCGTGGCGTTTCTGGGAAACCTAGCACCAGTTGCCTGGAGGTGAGCGCATGCGAGTAGGTTTTTCGGGCAGGCCCTCGTCGCTTCCCGGAGTCTTCGCGCCGTCTCCCCGGGAGCGTATGGCTCGATACGTGTCTGCCTGTTCTGAACTTGGCCTCGGGTGTTTGGAGTTGCCTGCCGGTGTGCTTTTCGGCAAGAGCGGATGGCGCAATCAGTTCCTGGCTGCCTGCACCGAAGCGTCTTCTGCACAGGCAGGGGCGGGTCGATCCAGGGCAGGCGTAGACGTGTTGGTGCGGGTGCGGCCGTCAGACTGCTTTGGCGTCCGGGCCCCGAGTCACGAAGGACGAGACCGGACCGAAACCGGTTATGCACGCCACCTAGTTAGGCTAGTTGGAGGCAGGCTTGCGACAGTGCTGATGAGGTCAGAACACAGTATCAGCACGTCCGATGTGAGCCCCCCCGAAGGCCAGGGAGCTGCTCGTATCGGCCTCGTTATCGGTTGGTCGGACCAGGCGGCCATCTTGGCAGCCGCGCGAGCGACGCGACGCTCATCGCAGTTCGCCATGCTCCCCTTGCTGAGCCTTGGGCCAGAGCACGGCTCTAGGCTGGAGCGGACAGTAGAGCGCGCACTCGGCGTGTGCCGGAATGAGAACCGGGGAGGAGACATGTACCTGTTCCTGTCTATGCCTCGTTCCGGACGCCCGTCAGCCAGTGCGTCAACGCGTGATACTGGAGCGCTGCTCGAAGCGGTACGCAGATTCGAAGAAGAGACAGCCAGCGAAATCGGAGTGATATTCTCGGGCCCCGGCGGTGAGGCGCATGCCCATCAAGCCGCCGGCATCGCACGAGAGCTGCAGAGCCCCCGAGTTATTGGCAGAGCAGGCCCGCTAGTGCCCAGGCTTGGGTCGACGGTCAGGATACGCGATGTGGAACTGGGGCTGGACATGCAGTATGCCATAGTCTCGCCGGAGCAGGCCTCGGTCATGGCGGGACGGCTGTCCAGCGAATCGCCGGTGGCCAGGGCTATCATGGGGCAGCCCTGCGGAGCTAGGGTGGAAGTAGCCGCGCCTGACGGAAGAGTGGTCTACGAACTCCTAGAGGTAATGAACTGATCATGCTGACCGTGAGCACAGACGCACTCCGGACATCGCCGGGTCGCCCGGCGCGCAGTCTCGTCTGACTTCAGCGTGTCGATCGCAAGGTAGGCATCCCATCCCTCATCTGTTGTCGCTGCCCTGAGCTTCCGCTCCAGGCGCGACAGCTTCCTGGTGTACTCGGCCAGGGAAAGCAAGTTGAGGTTGTGCGACGCGTGCGCCATCAAGTCCATTGCCCGCCTGAGGGCTGCCCATGGTACATCCCTCGCCCCAACCAGCGACTGAAGCTGCAACTCGATCTGCACCAGCAGAGAGCGCATCTCCATTCGTTCCTCATCGTCCGCATCCGACCACACGCCGTCTACCCACGTCAGGTGTTCCGAGCACTCCATGAGTATATCGTGTAGATCCTCGAGCCTGCTCATCTCGTCTCCTCCCGTCATCCTATCGCTCACATCCTAGCACGGCGTCCATCTATTGAGTATCGCCCGTCCGGACGATAATGGCGGGCGATATCCGATGAGTCGCAGTTCCAGGAGGTTGGCGCTGCTGAGCTGCGCGTCACTACCCGCGGCACGTAATCAAGCGCTCAAGTAGTGCCCCCGGCGTATTCAACGGCCACCCGTACAGGGGTACTATTGCTCTTGAGGAAGGTGAACCCAGTGGAGGCGAAATCGGCCTGCATAGGCATGCGAATACGCAGAGCGCGGCTCGCACGCAAGATGACTCAAGAATCGCTTTCGGAGATGTGCGGTGTGAACGCAAGCTACATAGGGCAGATCGAGCGCGGCGAGAAGCAACCGTCGCTCAGGACGCTCACAGCCATCTGCAGGTCGCTCCGCGTGGACTTGTCTTCGCTGCTTGAGCCCGACATGAGCGCGCCTGACGAAGCTGTTCAGGAGCTTTTGGCGGTTTTGTGCGGCTGTCCCGCCGAGATAGTGAATGTAGTGACGCAGCATGCCCGGATTGTTGTGTCAACATTCCAAACACTCAGATCGCCTGCCGGTCCCGACGGTCACTCCGATACTACAGACGCGTAGACTTCCTTAGTCTGCATCGCTATCGCCTGCCAAGAAAAGTGCTTCTCGACTCGGGCGCGCCCGGCCTTTCCGAACCGGGCAGACAGCTCGGCACAGCCCAGAATGAGGTTGATCGCTTCCGCCAGGGCAGCAGGATCTCGCGGCGGAACAAGCAGGCCTGTCTCACCGTCCACCACTACTTCCGGAATCCCTCCTACCCGCGATGCGACCACGGGTATCTCGCACGCCATGGCCTCCAAGTTTATGATGCCGAACGGTTCGTACACAGATGGACAGACGAACACGGAAGCATGGCTGTACAGCTGTATGACATGGTCTCTGGGGAGCATTCTATCGATCCAGACCACATTATCCATCGAAGACACGCGCGCAGCCAGTTCCTCCTTCACGTCTTCGGTATCGGGACTCCCCGCGCACAGCACAATCCCTACACCCGCCCGGATCGACGCTGCGGCGTCCAGCAGATGCATTATCCCCTTCTGCCTGGATATTCTGCCGACAAACAGCACATAGGGCTGCCTGATGCCATAGCTCGCCAGCGCCGACGAGTCGGCGGTGCGCCGGTACCCCGCGAGGTCTATTCCGTTGTGGACCACTACTACCTTCTCAGGCGCGACATTGTAGAACCTGAGCACATCTTCCCTCATCTCTTGAGAGACTGCTATCACGCGCTCCGAGTTCTCGATGCCGATCCTCTCCATCCAGGAACTGCACTCGTAGCCTCGACCCAGTTGCTCCTCTTTCCAGGGCCTGAGCGGTTCAAGCGAGTGTACGGTGGTCACAAGCTTGACGCCGTACAGTAATTTGGCCAGGTACCCGGCAAAGAACGTGTACCAAGTGTGGCAATGCACCACGCCCGAGGCGATCGGATCCCGCACGAGGGCCAGATCAACAGAGAGCGGGCTCAGCACCTTCTCGAGGCGGGGATCTGAGCCCCGCGACAGCTCTAGCCAGGGATCGTATCCTCTCACAGCCAGCGAGTTCTGGGCCGCCTCACGCTGGCCGAAGCACCTGACCTCGACAGGCATCATACTCGCAAGGCTAGACGCCAGGTAGTCAACGTGTACTCCAGCGCCGCCGTACACGTTGGGCGGGAACTCGCGACTCATGATAGTGACACTCAAAGGTCGCTTCGCCGTCAAGCACGGCCACCTCCCCATCTTTTCAGAACCTGCAGAATCCCCGACAGGGGAATCACTGCCCAGTCCGGCCTGTTGTTGATCTCATAATCAACCTCGTAGAAAGCCTTCTCGATTTCAAACAGTGATATCAGCCACTGCCTAGCTTCTTGCGATGCGGGCCACAGGCCGTCGCCGGCCCCGTCCACCTCGCGGAAGTAGCCCTGCAGAAACCAGAGCCTAGCCAGACGTTCCCAGTCGAGCAGCAGATCGTACTCGTGCAGCCCGGAGGAGACCGCACGCAGCCTCGCCGAATGCGCAGCGTAACTAAATGAGCGTAACATGCCGGCCACATCCCTGGCCGGGTTGGCCAGGGAGCGCCGCTCCGGTAGAGGCGCCAGCGGCTCGCCTTCAAAGTCAATGACGGCGAACCGGCCGTCTGGCCTGAGAAGAACCTGCCCTAGATGGAGATCTCCGTGGCACCGGATCAGCTCTCCGAACCCGCCTAGCGAAGCATCGGCGGCATCGCTCTCCCATGCCTCGGAGGTAAGGCTGGACTCAAGACCCGGCCACGCCTCCATAACACGCCCAGCCAGTCGGAGAGCATCGTCGCCAAGGAAACCGGGGCGACGAAGGGCGTCGTCCAGGCGGCCGACTGCGCCGGCGGCCCGATCCGCCAGGCGAACCCTCCATCCCCGAAGGGTAGCGGGGGTGACTGGAGCTCTTCCGAAGCCAGGCAGATCAATGGAGGCCAGGGCCAAGTGAAGCCGACCGATGGTTGCTCCGAGGCGCCCGATTGCATCAGATGAGCATAGGTCGGAACAGCCCGGCGAGATCGGCAGTCGTCCGATCGAGGGCGCCCCGTCACGCCGAAGACAGTCGAGGGCGGCGCCCATGACAGCCCATACATCGCCCACGTTCGGGATAGCCTCGGTCTGGACCGCCACAGAGTATCTCACGCCATCTCTGCCCACATAGGCGCCTTCCCCCAGCACACGAGCCATCTCGACGAACTGGGTGCGCTGGGTCAAGGCAGACCCGATTTCCACATCAGGGTTGATGCCCGCAGTCAACACTCTGAAGGTTTTCAGCGCAGAACTCCTGTGGGCAATCACGACGCTATTGGTGTAGGCATTGCTCACGGTCTCCACAGACCAACCGCGATATGAGCCGATTCTTCGAAACTCGAATACCCCGTTTCGCGCCTGAACATCGCCGTTCGACTCCATCAGCGCCAAGACGGCGTTCACGTAGGCTGGGTCCGCTGCCGCATCGATCAGAACCATGTCCGAGTCGCCGGCTTTCACATCGCCGCTGAGCACGCCGCAGCCGGCAAGGACCCGCCCCTCCGTATCCGAATTCCGGCAGCCCAGAGTCACAGGGATCAGGTAGTTGCCCGCTCCGTCGAATCTCACAATGGCAAGCGCCGCCGGCGGATCGCCCGATCCCGGCAGAGGTTCCGACAGATCAAGCAGCCTGCAGCTGGAGGCGCCTGTCAGCTTATGGCGAAACCATCGAGCCTGTGTCGCTGCGCTGGCGGGCATTCGCATCAAACACTCCTCTATCAGCGCCATCGACACCTGATCCACCTCCTCCAGAATAGGCGGGACCCGGACGCACCCCAAGGAAGAGGAGCGTCCGGGCCGAACACACGCTCACAACATGCCCGAAGCCACGTCTACGCGTCCATGGCTTCCTTGATGACTGTGCCCAGACGGTTCAACCCCTCGTCCAGAGCATCGAGGCTCGCGTTGCTGAAGTTGAGCCTCATGGTATTATGTCCAGTCTCGTCGAAGTAGAACGGAACGCCCGGTATGAACGCGACCTTCCTCTCCGACGCACGCTTGATCAGCTCAGTAGTGTCGATCTCTTCGGGCAGCGTCGCCCACACGAACAGACCGCCCTGCGGATGTGTCCACTTGACCCCATCGGGGAAGTACTTCTCCATGGCTCGCAGGGCTGCGTCTCGCTTCTCAGCGTAAGCCTTCTTTATGACCTCCAGGTGAGGGCCGAGATATCCGCGCGAGCAGAACTCGTATATCAGCCTTTGCGACAGGTTGGACGTGTGGAAATCCGTACTCTGCTTGCACTGTGCCAACCTGGGCTGTACGTAAGTGGGCGCTACCATGTACCCCATGCGCAAGCCGGGCGATACTATCTTCGAGAAGCTGCCCACGAAGATGGAGACGCCGCGATCATCGAAACTTGCTATGGACGGCGCGGGATCCCCATCATACCTGAGCTTGGCGTATGGATCGTCTTCCAGTACTAGCACGCCGTGTCGTCCGGCTATTTCCGCAATGGCGCGCCTGCGATCTGTGGGGATGGTGACGCCTGTAGGGTTTTGGAATGTGGGAACAACATACAGTAGCTTCGGATTGTGCTTGCGAACAGCCTCTTCGAAGGATTCGGGTATGATACCTTCGTCGTCGGACTCTACAGCCGCGAATCTCGCTTCATACGTCTTGAATATGGGAATCGCAGCTAAGTATGTGGGCCGTTCCACGACTACACAATCGCCGGGGTTCAGGAAAGCCTTAGCGGCCAGATCGATGCCTTGTTGGCCCCCTGAAGTAACCAGCACGTTTTCGCGTGTCGCCTGAACACCAGTCTCTGCCATCCATGCTGCCAGCCACTCTCGCAGGGGGCCGTAGCCATCAATGGTCGCGTACTGAAGGACTTGCTTGCCAGAGGTGCGTAGAATCTCATCTCCCAGCTCATGGAGGCGTTCCACAGGCAGCGCGTCGGGCGAGGGTATGCCTCCTGCGAACGAGATGATGTCGGCCTTCTCGGTAAGGGCGAACATGTTGGCAACAACATCCCCGCCGAGGTCCCGCATCCTGTTCGCGAATGCGGCGGTATGCAATCGACCGTCACTCCCTTCAGAATGCTCGACTGTGTTTCACTGTGTGCCACATCTAGGCCATTCTTTGGCCTGCCTCACTTACCTGCTTTCTGGGCAGCGTCCACTCCGGCCCTGAACGCTTTCATGTTGATCTCCACCGTTCCGCGCGGCGCCCGTGCCGCTATGGCTTTCTCAAGCGACTCAGGCGACACCAGTTTCGCAACGGTATTCAGCACGCCCAGTGCGGCTATGTTTGCGGTTATGGCCCGACCGGTGGCCTCCACTGAGACGTCGGTGATCGGGATCGTGTGCACCACGCCGCGGTTTTCGGGCACATTCCCAACCAACCCTGAGTCCACTATGAGGGTTCCGCCCGGCTCCACGGTGCACGCGTAGCGTTTGCACGCAGCGTCCGACATCAGCAGAAGAACATCGGGCGCAGTCACCTTGGGATAGTCAATGGGCTCGTCACTTATGATGACCTCGGCCTTTGACGCGCCCCCTCGCGCCTCCGGGCCGTAGCTTTGGGTCTGAACGGCTTCATGGCCGTCATGCATCGCTGCCTCGGCCAGGATGATGCCGGCCAGGATCAACCCCTGCCCGCCATATCCCGACAGCCTTATCTCGCGTCTCACTTGCCGGCCGCCTCCTTTGCCCGTTCGATCACTCCGTCATACAGCTCAATGTAGCCAGGAGCGTCGCCCCGGTAGAACTCGCCGATGATGATCTTGCCCTGCACCTCGGCCGGGTCGAGCTTGGCCGCGGCGGCGGCCGTTATGGAGTTCTTCTTGAGCGTCTCCACCATCTCCACCGGCCCACCCAGCTTGTTCCTGCGTCCGAAGTATGTCGGGCAGTTCCCCACAGCCTCCACAAAGGCGAACCCTGGAGTCGTGATGGCGCGCTCGATGTAAGTCGACAACTGGCGAGCGTGAGCCACGGTGGCGCGCGCAACGTAGTTGGCGCCCGAGGCCTTTACTAGCTCGCACATGTCGAAGTTGCGCTCCACATTGCCGTAGGGCGCCGTAGTAGCCAGTCTGCCGCTGGGCGTCAAGGGAGAATACTGGCCGTTAGTCATTCCATATATGGAGTTGTTGAACATGATCGTCGTAACGCCCATGTTCCGTCGTGCCGCGTGTATCAGGTGGTTCCCGCCTATTGCGGCTCCGTCGCCGTCTCCGGTCACAACGATCACGTGAAGATCCGGATTCGCGAGCTTAATGCCTGTGGCGAACGCTATCGCTCTCCCATGCGTAGTATGGAGGGTGTTGAAGTCGAGATAGCCCGGAGCGCGCGAAGCGCAACCAATGCCCGACACCACGCACACCTGGTCCTTGGGCAGGTCCAGCCTGGCTATTGCCCTGAGCAACGCGTTGAGTATGATGCCGTGACCGCAGCCAGGGCACCAGATATGGGGCATAAACTGCGTACGAAGATACTGATCTATTGACCCTGCCACTCGTCACACCTCCTCCAGTTGCGCGAGGATCTCCTCGGGCGTGATGGGTTCGCCGTCCACTCGGGAGTAGCCGATTACCTCGCACTTGCCGCGCGCAGCGCGCTCAACCTCCCCGACGAGCTGGCCCATGTTCATCTCGGGCACTATTATCCGGTCCACGCAGGCCGCTATTTCAGCCACCTGCTCGTCCGGGAACGGCCATATCGTCTTGGGCTGGAACAAGCCGGCCGCTATTCCCTTTTCGCGCGCCAATCGTACCGCGCGCCGTGCCGACCTCGCCACAATGCCGCAGGCAACTACCGCCACCCTGGCGTCATCCATGTGCTCGTCCCAGGTGAAGGTGATGTCGCGTTTGTGGCCTGTGATTTTGCCACAGAGCCTTCTGACTAGCTGGTCCACTTTGGCCGGCGCGGATGTCGGGAAACCCGTAACATCGTGGTACAGACCAGTCAGATGCCAGCGATAGCCTGTTCCGAAATCTGCCATGGCGGGCACTCCGTCGGGCCCAGCCGCGTAGGGCAGGTAGTCCTCCGGAGGGACTGTCGGACGCGGCCGCCAGGCGATCTCGATCTCGTCTTCGCAAGGCACAATCACTCGCTCCCTCATGTGCGCTACCACTTCGTCCATGAGGAGAATAACGGGAACCCGCAGCCTCTCGGCGATGTTGACAGCCTTGACCGTAAGGTCGAAGGCCTCCGACACGCTGGATGCATACAGCGCCACGACAGGGTGGTCACCGTGAGTGCCCCACCTGGCCTGCATCAGATCGCCCTGCCCCGGAGATGTCGGAAGGCCGGTACTGGGCCCCGTTCTCTGGACATCAACGATCACACATGGGACTTCTGTAAACGAAGCGAACCCCAGATTCTCCTGCTTTAGAGAGAAACCGGGGCCCGAGGTCGCGGTCATGGCCTTCATGCCCGCTAGAGATGCGCCGACTACCGCAGCCATACTGGCGATTTCGTCTTCCATCTGGATGAACTTGCCTCCGAGCTGCGGCAGACGCTCTGACAGGATTTCCGCGATCTCGCTCGACGGCGTTATGGGGTAACCCGCGAAAAACCTAACTCCGGCGAGAAGGGCAGCCTCAGCACAACTCTCGTTACCCTGAAGAAGCCTTGCCCTGGTGTCGCACTTATTTGCCATCATGAACCGCCTCCCTTCCTTGAGCAGGTGCAGCGGCCTTCTTGGCTACCACCCGTACTGCGAAGTCCGGACACATGATCTCGCACATTTCACACTTGATGCAATCTTCCGGCCTAGCTACGAGAGCCTTTCCGTCAGGCTCAGCTTCGAGGACCTTCTTGGGGCACATGGCAATACATATGCCGCAGCCTTTGCACCACTCGCGCCTCACGAGCACCGGCGCCTCGGGGTCTCCTGCCAAGATCAATGGACTCCCCCTCCACGTTCAATCATTGCGCACCAATTGCGCATCATAGGCAGAACACAAACCAACGAACCCTCGTCTGCTCGAAGTGAGGGTCGTACATGCTCCACCGTGTTGATTCTACCATCTCTGTATGCACGTATGCAATGTATAGTGTATCTTGTGTTTCGTGTATCTTGATTTCACCGTATTTCGTCGGAGAGAGTCAAGGTCACCGGTCCGATTTCCCTGAGCACTACCGGAAAACGGACGTGATGGCGACCGGGATCGAGAACAACGCCTTCTGCATTCACTTCCAGCTCCATGCCGGCCGGAAGACTGAGCGGCGATTCGGGCGATACGTCGGATGCCTTCACCTCGGCGCCCTTTACCCTGAATATTATGGCAGACGGCTCTACCGTCAAGCCATCAACGTCCATAGTTCCGGCAGCTGTCAGATGACCTGACACAAGCGTGTTCTTCAGCCGGAACACCAGCCCCGACTGGGAGTTCGACATGCTTCCGCTCACATAGATGCGCTTCACAATCGCTTCAGGCACGTTCATCATTAGCCCCCCCCTTGACTTGACGACCGGCGACGGTCAGTTGCCTCGCCACAGCACTGACTAATCTATACGCCGATATGCTCCGGATTGTGAACCTACCGTGCTCACCCGGCGTCCACCTCTGCAGTATAGGCGTCAAGCCCGGCATGCTCCAGGTAGTGGCGGTCATTAAGCCGTGTCACTCTGCCGCTGAATCCGCCTCTCTCCACTCCCGCCTCGGCTACAGATAATGACGCGTTTCCCAGCGTCAGCCGTCTGTGATTAGGCGCCTCCAGGCGAAGGATGTGGCATATCAGAGCCTTCAGAATAATGGCATGCCCGACCACAACAACGGTCTCCCCTCGGTGAGTCTCCACGATGTGCATGAGCAGATCTTTGGCGCGATCCCACACATCGAGCACGCTCTCGCCCCCGGGGTACCTTGTAGCGGTGGGGTTGCGCCTGTACTCTTCCATCAGTTGCGGATATTCGCCTGCCACCTCTTCCCATGTCATGCCCGCGATCCTGCCCACATCGATTTCGCGCAGACGCTCATCGGTCACAAGGCCCGCCCCAAGCGCCTCCGAAATAGCTTTCGCAGTCTGCTGAGCCCTGCACAGGGGGCTGGAGTAGATACGAGTGACAGGGATGAACGGCGACCTTGCCAGGTAGGCCGCACACGCCCTCGCCTGCGCCGACCCAAAGTCCGACAGAGGGATGTCCAGCCATCCCTGAAACCTCTTCTCCCTGTTAAACATGGTCTCGCCGTGCCGCACCACCAGCAACTTGGTCATGATGTGTCACCCCTCTTGCTCGGGCTCGTCGTCGCCCGGATACTCTGCGTCCGCGGGCGGCTGCGCACTATCGGGCGTAACAACCGATACCGCCAGCAGATCCGGGCTGAACAGCTCCCGAGCCACCGCCTCCGCCTCGCCCGGCCCGATGGATCTTGCCATATCCACGCTTTCGATCAAGCGCATGTTGCGGAAATGATAGGTAAGGAAGTTATAGGCAATGAACTCCAACGAATCGAAGCTGCGCAGCATGGATCCGATAACGCGCCTGCGCGTCCGCTCGAATTCGTCGGGATCAACGCCCGCGCCGAGGAACGAGTCGATTCCTTCAGCAACACGCTCCACCAGCCGGTCCGGGCTGTTGCTTCTACCCTCGAACATTGCGAAGCCGTAGTCGTGTTCGCAATCGTAATCCCAGTCAAATGAGGCGTCGATCAGACCCTCTGCATACAGCGAGTTGTACAGAGCCGAACTCCTTCCCGCCAACGTGTGCATGAGCATCTCCATGCCGATTATCCTGTGCATGAGAGGCTGACCAAGCCAACCCACGCTGGGATCTTTGTAGCCGAAACACACAATGGGTTCGGACACAGTCATGCGTCTCTCGACCCGACGGGCGCCGACACTCCTGGGTTCTTCGGGGCGAATCCTCTCCACTCCGGGAGTCGGGCCAAAATCCCGACCGTCCAGACGCGTTGACGCTCTGTGGGCGACCTCACTGGGAGACACGTCGCCTACCACCAGCAATGTCATGTTGGAAGGGTGGTAGAACGTCCGGTAGCACTCATACAGCATCTCCGCAGTGATGCGTCGCACGGAGTCGACTGTTCCCGCGATCTCCTCGCGAACCGGGTGTAGCCTGTACATCGCCCTCAGGAGACCGTTTGCGGCCTGCCAGTCAGGGGAATCCTCGTTCATCCTGATCTCCTGCTCGATGATGCCCTTCTCCTTCTCCACGTTCTCGTCGGTGAAATGCGGTCGCATCACGAAATCGAGAAGCGTATCGAAAGCCGGCCAGAAGTTATCCACACATGAGAACAAGTAGCCTGTCATCGTGTAGTTGGTGAAGGCGTTGGAGTAGGCGCCGAGATCGGCGAAGACGTCGTCGATGGAACCGTCCTCCTCCTCGAACAGCTTGTGCTCGAGGAAATGGGCTATGCCCTCGGGTGTCGATATCGGGTCGACGGCGCCGGCGATTCGGAACTTGGTATCGATAGAGCCGTACCTAGTTGCCAGCACAGCGTATTTCTTGGCGAATCCTCGTTTCTGCAGAGTCGCCACTTCCAGCCCGCAGCCGAGCCGAGTGTAGGCAACCTCCTCACGCAGCAATTCCGACCTATCCAGCCCCATCTCAAGCATCGCGAGAACCCTCCTCGTTTCGCAGGAAGTAGACTGTGTCCAGCTGAATCCCGCGTGCGACCCTGATTACATCTCCCACTGAAACCTGGGATATGCGCTGCTTAAGGTTCTCAGCCGTTACCGGACAGCTGTTGACGATGCCTTCTAGAGCCAAATCCATCAGTGACGACGGCTGATCACGCATCATCTCGATATCTCGAATCAGGCCGCGCCGCGTGTTTTCCATCTCGCTTTCAGTGATGGCGCCGCGCTGCACATCATCGAGTTGCTCCTCGATGATGCCGACCGCCGTATCGAAGGCCTCAAAATCGATGCCGGCGTTTACCCACATCAGCCCCTTGGTCTGCTCGATGCCTGACGAAGCGAAATAGGCCAGGCTGGCGCGTTCCCGGACATTCTGAAACAGCTTGGAGTGGGTGTACCCTCCGAACACCCCGTTTGCGAAGAGCAACGCAGGGTAGTCCGAGGACGCGAAGGTCACGCCTGTTCGATAGCCCATGACCAGATGCCCTTGGCTCACAGGCATCCGTTCCACAATGCGTCTTGGCTCGGATGACGGCGCAGGACCCTGGGTCGATGCAGGGCCCACCGAACGGGGACGCCTTGCCAGGCCCCGGAAGGCTTCTGTCGCCAACTCCGCTGCACGTTCATGCTCGATGTCTCCTATCGCGAAGATGTCCATAGGGTATTCCCGAATCGCCTTACCATGCCAGTCTGCCAATGAGTCAGGGGTAATCGCGTCTATGTCCTCTACCCTACCTAGTTTGCTCACAGCATACCGCTCGGCGCGACACATCTCCTCGTTACACCGACGGAACGCGTAAGCCTGTTTGTTGTCGAGTATGCTCTCTATCCTGCGTCGCAGGTTGACTTCCTCCTGGGCGACGTAGTCAGCGCGCAACCCGCTGCCTTCCATCGCAGGTTCGACCATAAGGTCGCGGAGAATGCCGAATCCTTTTCGAAGCATTTCGTCTCCGCCGTCCAGATACACGTCATTGACTACTCCCACCCCGAACAGGAGCAGGTGTCTTTCACCTTTCTTCGCCACGTCCGCCGTGATGGACGTGCCGTAAAGGTCGTCCAAGCTGCGCATGAAATCGGCTGTGTCCGGCTGCCGCCTGGTTCCGCGGCGCAGGACTTGCGGAAGCAGAGCGTTGCGCGTAGCCGCATCCACGGAAAGGTCAGATTGCAGCACTGCCGCAAGAAGGTTGGTCTTGAACTTCGTCACGCGCATTGTGTGTATGTCGGCCCCTATGGGCAGACGCTCGACCTGGAAAACCTCCTCCAAAGAACCCCCCCCCAAGCACTCCACGAAATCGCGTACCTTAGTATGGCCCATTATCACGACGGGGTTCAAGTGCGTTCTCGACCACCGTGCAAGGGGGGGCGGTTCAACCGCCCCCCGACTGTCTAGCCATGAGATCGTGTTCTGCTAGCGCTTCGGCCAGACCCCTCTGGCTGTGTAGTGTGTATGCAGGAGTTCATGCGACTTGTGGCCCAGGGGTTCGCCGAGAAACTCCTCGTAGAGCTGCTTTACTTCGGGGTTGTCGTGTGACTTCCTCAGAGGAAGGTCGCGGTCGGCCTGGTATATGGCATCGATCCTCTCCAGGCGTCTCTCGGTATTCGTGCCTATGGGTTGGCCGCCTCCGCCTATGCATCCGCCGGGGCACGCCATTATCTCGATGAAGTGGTAAGACGCCTCGCCGGATCGCACCCGCTCGAGAAGTCTGCGGGCGTTTCCGAGGGTATGAGCCACAGCTACGCGCACGGTTGTGTCGCCCAGTGCCACCTCGGCCTCTTTGATGCCCTCAAACCCCCTCACCTCGCGGAAATCGAGTGAAGGCAGTTCCTTCTTCATCACTACCTCGTATACGGTCCTGAGAGCCGCCTCCATGACGCCTCCTGTTGCGCCGAAGATCACCGCAGCGCCAGTGCCGATCCCCAACGGGGCGTCGTAAGCGGCGGGCTCCAATGCGGTCGGATCGATTCCCGCTTCGCGCAGCATACGCGCAAGCTCTCTGGTGGTCAGGACTGCGTCCACATCCTGGTAGCCCGAGGATCGCATCTCCGGCCTCTCGCACTCGAACTTCTTTGCCGTGCAGGGCATGATCGACACCACGAACATTTCGGCAGGGTCGACCCCGGCCTTCTCGGCATAGTACGTCTTGGCGAGCGCCCCGAACATCTGCTGAGGCGACTTGCACGTCGATAGGTTGCCCAGCATGTCAGGGTAGAAATGCTCGATGAACTTGATCCAGCCAGGGCTGCACGAGGTTATCATGGGCAACGTGCCGCCCGTTGTGAGTCGCTGCAGCAGTTCATTGCCTTCTTCCAGGATAGTCAGGTCAGCCGTGAAGTTGGTATCGAAAACGCGGTCGAAGCCCAGTGCCCTAAGGGCCGCGACCATCTGGCCGGTTACTATCGAACCCGGCGCCAAGCCGAATTCCTCGCCCAGAGCAACGCGAATGGCCGGCGCGGTCTGCACAACCACGTGCTTCTTGGGGTTACCCAGCGCTTCCCATACCTTGCGTGTCGAATCCACCTCGCTCAGGGCGCCGGTGGGGCACACAAGTATGCACTGGCCGCACAGTGTGCATGCTGCGTCGTTCAGCGGAAGCTCGCCGGCCGGGCTCACTACCGAGTCGAACCCTCGGCCGGACACGTTGATCGCGGAGACGCCCTGCACCTGCTCGCATACTGCCACACATCGCCGACAGAGGATGCACTTGTCTGGATCGCGAACGATCGACGGCGTCGAATCGTCCACAGGATGGTGCGCCTTCGCCCCCTCGAACCGGACCTCACGAATCCCGAGGGACTCAGCCAGAGCCTGCAGTTCGCACGACCCGCTGCGCACGCACGTCAGGCACTCGAACGGATGGTTGGATATGATCAGCTCCAACACCGCGCGCCGCGCCTCCCGCACCTGCTTTGTGTTGGTATGGACAACCATCCCCTGTGCCGCGGGGGTAACACAGGATGCTGCAAGCGTCCTGGCGCCTTCGATCTCCACAACGCAGAGCCGGCACGATCCTATCTCGTTTAGCCCCTCGAGGTAGCAGAGGGTAGGTATCTTCACGCCCGCCTGCGTTGCAGCCTCGAGAACGCTCGTGCCTGCCTGGACGGTTACTTGCCGACCGTCTATGGTGAGAGTGACGTCACCCATTCGTATCACACTCCATTCTCGTGGTCTTACTGCTCGCGGACGTCGCACTGGAAGCAGCGGGCAGCCTCCGCCACCGCCATGTCCTCAGTCAGACCGAGTTCGACCTCTTTGAAATTCCTAGCGCGTTCGCCAACTGGCATCTCGGGCATTACGCACCTCTTGCACTGCTCCTCGATGGGTGTGCCAACCAGCACTCTCTGCACGTCGACGTCAGCGTGCTGCCAAGCAGAGCCTCCCACGAACTTGTCTATCTCCAGTGCAACCTGACGTCCTGCTCCTATCGCTCCGATCACGGTCGCCGGGCCAGTAACGCAGTCGCCCCCGGCGAAGACGCCCGGCACGTTAGTCTGCATCGTGTCGGGATCCGTGATTACCAACCCCGACTTCGTCATGAGCAGCGCCTCTTCCCCGTCAGCAGGCTTGCCTGCGAAGGAGGTGTCGACAGACTGGCCGATGGCCGGGATGACTGTGTCTACATCAACTATGGTGCGCGACGCGTCCACCGGCACCGGGCGCCTGCGGCCCGACTTGTCGAAATCGCCCAGCCTCATGCGAACGCACTCCATCTGTGCGATTTTGCCGTCGGCGCCGATCAGTCTGGTTGGGGCTGTCAGATAATGCACCTGAATGCCCTCTTCGATGGCGGCCTCGATCTCCGCCGGATCGGCCGGCATATCCGACCGCAGCCTGCGATAGACTATGTGGACTTCCTTGGCCCCCAGCCGCAGTGCGGTTCGCGCAGCGTCGATCGCGGCATTGCCCCCGCCTACGACTGCTACACTCTGACCGACCTTCACCGGGCGGCCCAGGGCCGCGTCACGGAGGAACTCCACTGCCGGCAGAACCCCTTTGAGATCCTCGCCCGGCACGCCCATCGTTGTGCTATTGTGCGCCCCCACGGATACGAACACCGCATCGTACTCCGACCTGAGCTGGTCCAGCGTTACGTCCACGCCTACCTTCGTGTTTAGGCGGATGTCCACGCCGGCCTGTTTGATGGCTTCGATCTCGAACTCCATGATGTCGCGAGGCAGCCGGTACTCTGGGATTCCCACGGTCAGCATTCCGCCTGCCACGGGAAGCGCCTCAAACACGGTGACCTTGTGGCCGAATAGGGCCAGATAGTACGCAGCGGATAGCCCGGCCGGCCCCGCTCCCACAATGGCCACGCGCTTGCCCGACGGCGTCGCAAAATCCGCCTTATACTGACGCTTGCTCTTGATCTCCCAGTCGGCCGCGAACCGCTTCAGCGATTTGATCGCCACAGGTTCGTCGAACGTTCCGCGCCTGCACTTCGACTCGCACGGGTGATCGCATACACGACCGCATATCGCCGGGAACGGGTTAGTCGCCCGGATAAGGTCTACCGCCTCGTCGAATCTGCGCTCCTTGATCAACGCGATGTACCGAGGTACGTCCACGCCGGCCGGGCATGAATTCTGACAGGGCGAGTTGAACAGGGCTGCGCACGACGACGCCGGACACTTCTTCCTGCGTATGTGGGCTTCGTACTCGTCTCTGAAGTACCGGATGGTGGATATCACTGGGTTGGGCGCGCTCTGGCCCAGGCCGCACATGGCGGTGCTACGAATGTACTCACCCAGTTCGAGCAGGAGTTCGATATCGCCCTCCCGGCCCTTGCCCTTCGTGATGCGATCCAGTATCTCCAGCATGCGCTTGGTGCCGATTCGGCACGGAGCGCACTTGCCGCATGACTCATCCTGGATGAACTGCATGAAGAACTTGGCCAAGTCGACCATGCAGGTATCCTCGTCCATTACGATCAAGCCGCCGGATCCCATCATGGTGCCAAGTTCTTTGAGCGACTCGTAGTCAATTGGCGTATTCAGAAACTGCGCAGGGATGCACCCGCCCGAAGGACCGCCGGTCTGCGCCGCCTTGAACTTCTTGCCACCGGGTATGCCCCCGCCGAGATCGAAGATTATGTCGCCCAGCGCGGTTCCCATAGGCACTTCCACAAGGCCGGTGTTGTTGATCTTGCCGGCCAATGCAAACACTTTGGTGCCCTTGCTCTTTTCGGTTCCTATGGAAGAGAACCATTCTGCTCCGCGCAGGATGATCGGCGCAATGTTGGCATAAGTCTCAACGTTGCTGATCAGTGTGGGCTGACCCCACAGGCCCGACACTGCCGGATACGGCGGCCTGGGCCTCGGCTCTCCGCGACGGCTCTCCACCGACGCAAGAAGCGCGGTCTCCTCACCGCACACGAAAGCGCCGGCGCCCACGCGAAGATCGATATCGAAGTCAAATCCGGCGCCAAATATGTTGGCGCCCAGCAGGCCGTATTCTCTGGCCTGCTTTATCGCATGCTGCAGATGAGCCACAGCAAGCGGGTATTCGGCCCGAACGTAGATGTATCCCTGGTTTGCGCCTACTGCGTACCCCGCTATGGCCATGGCCTCGAGGACTGTGTGCGGGTCGCCTTCCAGCACGGAGCGATCCATGAAAGCTCCGGGGTCGCCTTCATCAGCGTTGCACACCACGTACTTGGGTGAACCCTCAGCCTTTCGCGTGAGATCCCATTTTACCCCCGTGGGGAACCCCGCCCCGCCACGGCCCCTAAGCCCGGCGCGCTTCAAGGCGTCGACGATCTCCTCCGGCTTCATCTCCGTAAGCGCCTTGCCCAGCGCCGCGTAGCCGTCGCGGGCGATATACTCGTCGATGTTAAGAGGGTCGATAACACCCGTATTGCGCAGAGCGATTCTCTCTTGCCGGCTGAAGAAGGTCATGGCCTCCTGGGTCTCTACGACCTCGGCAGTGCCCGGTTCCGCATAGAGAAGCCGCTTCACTATGCGCCCTTTCACAAGGTGTTCATCGACAATCTCCCTGGCATCGTCGGGAGTGAGTTTCCTATAGAAGACGCCTTCGGGGTACACGACCATGATCGGCCCCAGGTCGCACGGACCCATGCAACCTGTGACAACCACCTTTATTTCGCGCTCAATGCCTTTTGCGGCTATCTCCGCCTCCAGCGCCTCCCGCACCGCCTTGCAGCCGGAGGAGACACAGGCAGCGCCGCCGCACACCAGCACGTGCGCTCGAACCAGATCCATTCGTATTCCTCCCTCACTACGCCTGATGGACGTGGCACTATGCTATGAGTACTTCTTGAGGACCTCGGGCACCCGGTCAGGCTTTATCCGCGCGTAAATGTCGTCGTCCACCGTCATGACCGGGCCTAGCCCGCAGGCGCCGATACATCTCATCACCTGAATAGAGAAGAGCCTATCTGGAGTGGTATCGCCCGCCTTGATACCCAGCGCCTCTTCCACCTTCGCCAGAATCTTGTCGCCGCCCCGAACATAGCAGGCGGTGCCCAGGCACACACCCACCTTGTGCTTACCCTTTGGCTTGGTAGTAAACAGCGCGTAGAAAGTGATGACGCTATACACGTCCGCCACCGGGATGTCAAGCCCTGCCGCCACTCGCTCCTGAACCTCAATGGGAAGGTAGCCCACTATCTGCTGGATTTCGTGGAGGCACGGGATGAGCACTCCGCGCTGATCCTTGTACCTAGCGATAACCCCATCCACCTTCGTCCACTGCTCAGGTGTGATATCTGTGGTATCGCCCGTGCACTTGGTTTCACAGCAACCCATAGACCTTTCAACCTCCTCTGCCGGCCATTGCAGCCACAGCCTATATATGCATGATTCATGCCATGATCCGAAACGCCGCTCAGCTGGTGATTACTGCGCCGCACTTGAGGCGCCCAATGCACCTGCGCATCGGTAGTGAACAGCTTCACATACCCGCCGATAATGGAGCGACGCCGACCGCGAACGGCGCAACCGCTCGTAGCAGCAGCCGGGCCGCCCGCGATATGCCGTTGACGCTCATGATGCGAATTCGCATCATTCGATGCGCGCCTGCATTATTCTCCACGATCATTCGCGAGTCTTTGAATCTTTCTCACTATTGTAGACTGATTGACTCCGAGAGCACGGGCTATCGCATACGTGCTGGGGTATGTCTCGGACGCACGCTCTATGAGTTGCCGCTCTACCTCGTCAACTGCCCTACGTAGCGGCATGATGCCCGACACGCGCACTTCTGCCGCGTCTTTCCCTCTTGCGCTCCTGATGTGAGCCGGAATGTGCTCAATGCCGATGACAGGAGCATCCACGGTTACCACAAGGAACTCCAGCACGTTCTCGAGTTCTCTCACGTTCCCCGGCCAGTTGTACTCTTCCAGCGCTTCTCGAGCCTCGCGAGATATCTGATGCGGCCTGCCGTACCTAGCGCCCCATTTCTCAAGGAAATGGTAAGTGAGCGGCGCAATGTCGCCGGCCCTCTCCACCAGAGACGGCACTCGAATAGGAATCACATTCAGACGGTAGTACAAGTCGTTTCGGAAGCGCCCTTCCTTGATTGCCCGTTCTATGTCGCGGTTGGTCGCAGCGATCACACGAGCGTCCACACGGATCTGCCGTGTGCCCCCCACCCGGACAAGGCATTTCTCCTGCAATACCTGGAGCAGTTTGGCCTGGAGGGCCATGGGCATCTCAGTTATCTCGTCCAGGAACAGCGTGCCTCCTGAGGCCAGTTCAATCAACCCAGGTTTGCCGCTGCGGCGCGCTCCCGTAAAGGCCCCTTCCTCATACCCGAACAGCTCGGACTCGAGCAGAGTCTCAGGTATAGCCGCGCAGTTGATTTTGACAAACGGCTCGCAGCTTCGATTGCCGGTTCGGTGAATATACCTGGCTACGACCTCTTTGCCCACACCTGACGCGCCCGTAATGAGCACCGTCGACGACACGCTACATACCTTCTGCATCAAGGCGATGACGCTTTCCATCGCAGGGCTATACGCAACCATGTCCACCGGCTCGGAGTCTGCCGCAAAACCATGGGACGCCGATCTGGTAGGCCTGCCGCGCTCCGTTCTTCTCGGCTGGTTAGCGTCAGGTTTGCCGGAATGGGGGTCGAACGCAGCCTGTTCGCGGGGGTCAGCCAGCACTGAAGCCGGTGAAGGGCCCGAGGAGAATGTGCGCAAAAGGTCGATTTCGCCCGCACCTTGGCGCGTCAACTGCTCAAGTATGGGTGTGCCGCCTACGCCCTCGCGGCCTGCGCCCTCCATGACAGAGATGTATGACAATATGGCCTGACGGCGCCTCCAGGCGCCCAAGCCCTGAGGGTACGCGGGGCCATCTGCACATCCCCTGCAAAGCGAGACCTCCGCCAGAGAAGCGACGATCCCACGGGAAGATATCGCATCCAGGATTTCCAGGCACTCCCGCAGTCCTGTAGCGCTTACGGCACCCTCCCGAAACGCGCGACCCGACCTGTCCAGGCTGTGCAGCAACCCGGCCGGAAACGGCAGCATCCGCCCGGGCCCTTCCGCCGTCACATCCGGCGCCGATGGAGCACACTGGTCGATGTGTGTTCCCAGCCTGTCGAACAGATCGCGCAGTTCTGAAAAGGTGAGCACCGCATCGGGCCCGCCCTCCACATTCTGCACAGCCCGGGTCTCGTCGCCTCGACAGGTGCGGCAGCATTCCAGCCTAAACGCAGCACAGGGCGAAATGCAGATGACTCGCGAGTAACCTGCGGCCCGGGCCGCTCGCGACGCGGCCACTTCCGGCGTTGCAACAGGAGTAATACTCTGAACTAGTTCAGGCCTGTGAACCTCGATGAGGCGAACCGCCGCCGGGCACGTCGAGGTTATCACTGTGCGCCCCGAAGGCGATTCCAGAGCAGCCCGGTACGCTGACGCCACCATCTCCGCCCCTGCCGCCGCCTCCCACACCGTGGCACAACCCAGAACCCGCAACGCGCCTATTACCCGTAGTGGATCATCATCAGGAAAAGCCCCGGGGAAGCCGGGAGATATCACCGCAGCAGCATCGCCGTGTGCCAGCAAGTCCAGCACAAACTGGGTGTGGTCGGTGAAGCCAATTGCGCCGTGAGCGCATTCTCCTACACAGGCGCCGCATCCCACGCAGGTGTCGCCATCTGCACGCACAGCGCCGTTCGCAGCGTGCATCGCCTCCACAGGGCAAGCGCGCACACATGCGTAGCACCTCGTACAGAGTTCATCCCTCGTTTCGATCAGGTCCACTTCAGCCTCCCCCAGTCGCGATGCAGAAACGCATCAATGGCACAAGGCCATTATACCATCACCGCTGGGGCTGCGCACATGAACGCGCGGATCGGGATCCCCCGGGGGGGGTGCGGCCTTCGGGGCCGCAGATCGCCCGAATTCAGGCGTGTGGTCTCGCCAGGGCCATAGCGGAAGCAGTTGGAATCGCACCGGGTCCTGGGACAGACCTGCGGGCAGGTCTAGGAATAGGCCCAGGGATAGATCCGGAGATAGATCCGGTGGCGTGCTGAGGGACGCAAAGATGTCCGCCGTGGCTCAGTGATATACCCCCGGTTTTCGTGATTCGGAGACGGTTAGGCGGCCCTTCGAAATCGATGTACTCAAAAGCTGCGGGTATCTCCGAGACTATAGGCAAGCAACATGACAGTGAACGTCCCGCTCGGGGATTCGCCTTGCCCTGGGCCTTTCTCGTTGGGCGTCAAAGCGGCCGTACGCAGGAAGATGATGCCAACCCTGCGCCTAGCAGGGCCTCATCGCACCTGCCGGAAAACCCTCCGGTCGGCAGTTATCACGGGGCGGCAGGGTCATTGGGCGCCGCGGAGACACTGAGCCGCGG
>Ga0209718_1001426_pt1 | contig 27032 bp, 19 predicted proteins | sample AD_JPNAS1_MetaG_FD_184420 | JGI IMG/M metagenome (GOLD analysis project Ga0209718, IMG submission 184420) | Active sludge microbial communities of municipal wastewater-treating anaerobic digesters from Japan - AD_JPNAS1_MetaG (SPAdes) (version 2) | ecosystem: Engineered > Bioreactor > Anaerobic... | reverse complement strand
AGGCAAACCCACAATACCAATGCTTAAAGACATCTTTTCTCCACGCGCTTAATATAGCGTATTTTACCCTAACCTTCAAATGATTAACCTTTTATCGTTCGAGGTGTACCCGCCGAGAACTCTCAATCGTCGGTTTTTTACTGTTCGAGGCGAAGCGCCAAGAACTCCGCCCGGGATGGGCGGGGCAAGCTCCCAGCCATCATTCTTATCGTTCGAGAGAACGCGCGTAGCGCCATCTCGAGAACTCCCGACCGTTGGCGCTAATCCTCACCCAATAGTTCTCGCTCCCGCTCGAACAGTAACAGGATTATCGTTCGAGGTGTACTCACCGAGAACTCTGCCCGGTGGGGCGGGGCAAGCCCCGCCAGAAAATCGGACGGGGCAAGCTACCTCGTAAGGACTGGCATCGACGGTTAAGAGTTCTCGGGCAGTAAGCCCTCGAACAATAAAAAACAAACCTCTCGTCACTTCAATTATGGTGCATTTACTTCGATACTTCCCAGTATCGAAGTAAATGCACCAATGCTATGGCGCGATACATTATTAATACATTTGCGAGCCCCCAAAAGTCAATATATTATGGACCGTAACAAGCTCTTGATTTTTTCTTGGTTAACCGATACAATAAACCAAGAAATTATGCCTTGGGGTGGCTTGTTTCTTGGCAAGTGTTTTAACAATTTGTAAGTATTTGAGAATCTCCGCCCAAGGAGGCGGGGTGAAGTAGAGCAGGAGCCTTTTAAGCTCTGTGTCGCGGGCTTGAACAGGTGGAATGTTCAAGAGTCGGAGGCACGACGGTGCCGAGACGGGGTCGCACACAAAATCAGCAGATTTTGATGAGTGACCGATCCCCGTCAGCGAGGGATCGAATAGTTTAACAATTTGATATATACTTGGGCCTGTAGCTCAGCTTGCCCCGCCCAAGGGGGCGGGGTGAAGTAGGGCAGGAGCCTTTTATACTTGGGCCTGTAGCTCAGTGGTAGAGCAGGAGCCTTTTAAGCTCTGTGTCGCGGGTTCGATCCCCGCCAGGCCCTCCAATCGCATATATCCTGTGCCAAAATTTTAAAGCAGAAACGCTATCAATAAGATAATTAACACAAAAAAACAAAATACCACAAAGGTTGCGTAGCTGAACTTTAGCCTAAGAATAAATATATATCTGTAACAAGTGTTCTGTTGCCTCAATAAAAAACTTCTGATAAGGAGCTTTTTTGTTGATTTTTGCCATACCTTATGTTAAGCTATCCTCTGTTTGTCCACAACACCAAGGAAGGGATGAGACTATGTGGCGAACACTTAGCTTTTGCCCTTGCGGGGGCAAAGGCGTGTTGGAGTGCATGGCTAGTCGCACTCCGATTAAGGCCTTCTTTGACCTGAGGGAGGAAGATGAAGACTCGGAGGTGCGCTGTCCGACCCGCTGCCTCCTTCTTAAGCTCGAGGTGGCGCCCGCCGGAGAGCCTGGTCTTCTTGCTACCCTAGAGTTTGAGCAAGAAGACCTCCCTCAGGGCTTTCGGCCAGGGACGCATGTTTTTCGTTTTCACGAAGCGTATTACTTCGTGAATGCAAGAATTCCCGAAAGCATGTGTCCCTGAGATTAGCGAGCCGAGATTACAATCTCGGCTCTTTCTTTAGATATTTTACTTTGACAATTTTCCTTGAAAAAATATTTTTTATATGCCACGATAAACACGCAACAGTAGACCTTAACAAAGTGGAAGGAGGGAAGCAAGGTGCAGGAAGTAAACCTGGAGCAGTACAAGGCGTGCCTCGCTCATTTGGCAACTAGCCCAGAGCACGCCACACGCGAAGACGAACTAGGGAAGAGCGACGACGATAGAGGTTACCTCGAAGTCGTCGATCCGTATCGCCTTGACCGGATCAAGCTCCTAGGTAGCAAGGCGCTAATACGGCTTAACGATAAGACCCAGGTCTTTATTGGAAGGGGCAACCCCCACATAAGAACGAGGAATCGCCACACTAACGAAGTAGTGGCTCTCGCTAGCCTTATCGCTTCCGCCACTGGGCTCAACGAGAGTCTCACAGCGGCAGCGGCACTTGGCCACGACATCGGCCATCTTCCCTTTGGCCACCATGGAGAACAGGCTCTCTCTACCGTGATTGGTAGCAAGGTGAGCCACGCGGTAGTAGGAGTAATTATCGCAAGACGAGTGGAAAGACAAACAAACGGGCTTAACCTTACACGGCAGACACTAGAGGCGATTCTATACCACTCCAGTGGTGCCGGTAAGGTACAACCTTCTTGCAAAATAACACAAGAAGCAACCGCAGTGATGTGGGCAGATAAAATCGCCTATGTCTTTGCGGACGTTAATGATTTTAAGCGCACGCTCAATGACTCAGCACGCTTGGTAAACGAGATGAATAGGCGCGCCAGTTGGTTCGGTTGTAACCAGCGCCAACGGATCGTGCACTGTGTCCACGCGCTAGTAAAAGAATCGGCGCAGACAGGGCGCATTAGCTTCGAGCAAAGCGAGTGCGCACAAGAGTTCGCCAGCTTTAAGGACTGGCTTTATAAGGAGGCATACTTCCCTAGCCAAAAAGGAAGGAATGTAATCATCGAAGGGCTCATGGGGGTGCATAACCTGCTTGCCACCTGCCCCGAGTTCGGTGATTGCTATATCCCCCTCCTGACTGCCCTTTTAACCGATAGGGAGGCACGCTTTCTTATGGAATTGTCCTTCGATCATCGTACGCTTTCGATAGAACAAATCCCCCATCTCGGCATCACCGAGATCTACCCTCATCTGCGAGGAGCACAGATCGACCTTGTCTCCCCGTGGGCATAAAATCTCTTTTAGCCCGCATCCATAGATATGGCTCTGCGGGCTATTGTTATTGTTTGCTATCTATTTCTAGTTTTGTTATTTGGTTTTGTGTTTTGGTACGATTTTCGTTTAGTTATTTAAATACCACTCGAACGCAGTGAGAACCCCACGCCTAAAGGCGCGGGGCAAGCTTTCCGTCATACTCTTTACTGTTCGAGCGGGAGCGAGAACTATTTACGCAAGTTTCGATACTAGCGCTTGATAGTTCTCGAGATGGCGCTACGCGCATTCTCTCGAACGATAAGGGTGTCGGTCGTTACTCCCTTTACTGTTCGAACGAAGCGAGAACCCCGCCTAAAAAGGCGAGGCAAGCCCGCCAGAGAATCGGACGGGGCAAGCTACAACGTCAGTTTCAGTATCAACGGTTCAGAGTTCTCGGGCAGTAGCCCTCGAACGATAAGGGCGTCGGTCGTTACTCCCTTTACTGTTCGAACGCAGTGAGAACTACCCGCCATACCCTTTACTGTTCGAGCGGAAGCGAGAACTTACACTCCATAAACCAACATAAACTAAAAAAGAAAGAAAAAGAGTCCAATATGTTAATGAACTTTTGCAGAGTTAATCAGGGGAGGAGGAGCTTGTGCGTCGGCTAGTAATAAGTGTCAAAAGAATAAGGGGGGCAACAAGAAGTACATTATAATAATCTAAAACAGGACCAATAAAGCGTGATTGCAGAATAATTTTTTCTTGCAGTTCTATTGGTAGCATTTGGTAAATCGTCGCCAGAAATAACGCCATATTCAAAAGGCTGTAAGCGACAATCTCAATAGGGGTAACAATGGACCACGAGCGCATATAGCCAATAGGTGCTTTAGCGGAAATAATGGCAACAACTAAAACAAAAAGAACAATACTAATGGTGGAAGGGGTGGTATTGGCTTTTATCCACACAGAATCAAAAAGCATACTCTTTCCTTCGAAAAAATTAAAAAGAGATTCGCCCCATACACCAGCTACCACTATGCCCATATAAATAGACATAAGTGAGGTAAAAATTCTTTCCCTTTGCAGGGCAAAACCATAAACAATCCCAATAACCAAGAGGATTACAACAAACAAATCCCAAGTTGCGCTAATACTCATAGAGTCGATACAGCCCTCCTTCTTGCGCGTATTTATTATACCAAATAATTCGCTAGGCGTTTGTGGCAATTACAATCCAAACCAGTTGCGTCGTTTGCCTTCTTCGAGTTCGCGTAATTTTTTGTACAACTCTATTTCTTCTTTACTGGGGCGACTGGGGAGTTTAATGCGCAACACAATTGTTAGGTCGCCACGATTTCCACTACGTGTTTGATTTCCTTTGTGCGCAAAGCGCAAAGTAGTGCCATCTTGCGCCCCTTTAGGAATTTTTATGTCTATTTTTTGCCCAGAAACGGTAGCGGTAACCTTGTCGCCTAAAATTGCTTGGGCGGGTGTTATTTCTAGCTCTGCCTGAATATTACTGTAGGCTTGAGAAAACATTTCCTCAATTATGTCGCCCAAACCGCCAAAGCCCTGAGCAGAAAATCCACCAAAATCCCAACCAGCAGAGCTACCAGCACCAGGGAAGCCGCCACTAAAACCACCGCCAAAGCCACTTTGCCCACCGCCTGCCCCCGCCTTACCAAAGCGGTCGTATTGAGCGCGTTTTTGCGCGTTCCCTAAAACTTGGTATGCCTCGTTTATTTCCTTAAACTTCTTTTCGTCGCCACCTTTATCCGGATGGTGTTGGTGCGCCTTTTTACGGTAAGCACGCTTAATTTCGTCGGCGGAGGCTGTTTTAGAAACGCCAAGTATATCGTAGTAGTCCATATATCTTTGGTTGGTTAGTAGCTTACTTACAAGAAGCGAGGGTTACTTATTCTCTTTGTCTGTTTTTTCTTCTTTGTTTTCACTCGTCTCTTTTTCTTCTTCTTTTTTATCTTGCGCTTCTTCTTTTTTATCCGCGGCGGAGGCTGCATAAAGCTCCTGCCCGACTTTTTGAATTGTATCAGAAAGAGCAGAGGAAGTATCTTTTATCTTTTCGATATCGTCTGTTTTGAGCGCCTCTTTTGTAGCATCGACTTTTTCTTGCACTTCTTTGCGTGTTTCTTCTTTAACTTTATCGCCCGCATCTTTAAGTGCTTTTTCACTTGAAAGCACTAGTTGCTCCGCATTGTTTTTAATTTCCACTTCTTCTTTTTTCTTTTTATCTTCTTCGGCGTGCGCCTCTGCGTCTTTGCGCATTTTTTCTATTTCTTCTTCGGAAAGGCCTCCCGAGGCGGTAATGGTGATAGCTTGTTCTTTGTTTGTTGCTTTATCTACCGCTTTAACATTTAGAATGCCATTGGCATCGAGATCAAAAGTGACCTCGATTTGCGGAATGCCTCGAGGAGCAGGAGGAATGCCGTCGAGGATAAAACGTCCCAACGAGCGGTTATCGGCAACCATTGGTCTTTCGCCTTGTAGCACATGCACTTCTACCGATGGCTGATTGTCGGCGGCGGTAGAGAAAATTTGGCTCTGACTTGCAGGAATTGTAGTATTGCGTTCGATAAGAGGAGTCATTACTCCGCCTAATGTTTCAATTCCTAAAGTAAGGGGGGTAACATCAAGCAAAAGAATGTCCTTAACATCGCCCGCGAGCACACCGCCCTGGATTGCAACACCAACCGCTACTGCTTCATCGGGGTTAACGCCCTGGTTTGGCTTTTTGCCAAAAATAGCCTCGACCTTTTTTTGTACCGAAGGCATACGGGTCATGCCACCAACTAGAATAACCTCATCAATATCCGAAGGTTTTAGTTTGGCATCGTCGAGTGCTTTTTTGCACGGTCCCTCGGTTTTTTCTACTAAGTCGGCCACCAAATTTTCCATTTTTGCCCGGCTTAAAGTAATGTTTAAGTGCTTTGGACCGCTACTGTCGGCGGTAATAAAGGGAAGGTTAATGTCGGTTTCCATAGTGGTAGAAAGTTCAATTTTTGCTTTTTCTGCCGCTTCTTTAACTCTTTGTAGTGCCATTTTATCGTTTTTAAGATCGACGCCCTGGTCCTTTTTGAATTCGTCGATAAGGTAATCCATAAGGGCTTGGTCGAAGTCATCTCCGCCCAGGTGGGTGTCGCCGTTGGTCGCTAGCACTTCAAAGCTTGCCTCTCCATCTGTTTTACTTAGCTCTAAGATCGTAACGTCAAAAGTTCCACCACCTAAGTCAAAAACGGCGACTTTTTCGTCTTTTTGACCGTCCTTGTCTAGGCCGTAGGCGAGGGCGGCAGCCGTAGGTTCGTTGATAATTCTTTTTACCTCAAGCCCAGCAATTTTACCCGCATCTTTTGTTGCCTGTCGTTGCGAATCATTAAAGTAGGCAGGGACGGTAATAACCGCTTCTTTAACTTCTGTTCCAAGGTAGTTTTCCGCATCCTTTTTGATTTTTTGTAAAATAAAGGCGGAGATTTCTTGAGGAGAATATTCGGTGCCGTTCATTTCTACTGCTACCGTGTTGTTTTTGCCCTTTTTAATGGTGTAAGGCATAAGTTCAACATCACGTTGTGTTTCTTTTTCGTCGAAGCGACGACCAATAAAACGCTTAACGGAAAAAATAGTATTGTCGGGGTTAGTAACTGCCTGTCTTTTTGCTAAAACCCCCACAAGGCGTTCCCCCGATTTGTTTTGCGCCACAATAGAGGGGACTATATTGCCACCTTCGGCAGTGGGGATTACTTTGGGTTTGCCACCTTCGATGACCGCGCCAACAGAGTTAGTTGTACCAAGGTCTATACCAATAATTTTCGACATATCATCTCCATTTTTTATTTTATTTTTATTTTAGAATAATGTAACATCCTGCCTTTATAATGTAAAGTAAACTTGACATTTTGTCAAGCTCTTTTTGCGCACCAGGTGTCGTGGCTTTGGGGGTGCAAATAGAGTGGAAATATCTTTTTCGAATAAGAGTTAATAGGCTTTTAACCTAGGCGCTAAAAGAGTGCAAAATTATAGGCGAACGACGACTTTTGATGGTCGTAAAATAGTATTGCCAAGGCGGTAGCCGTGCTGGACAATAGAGTCGATCACGGTTCCGCCCTTTCCCGCGGTAGAATCAACCGCCTCGTGTAGTGCCGGATCGAATTGCCCCCCCACACTGGCCTTGATTTTCTCTACTCCCATATTGTGCAAAGCAGCTTCGAGCTGTGCCTGAATGTGGAAAATGCCCTGTACGGTGGGATCTTCTTTTTGTTTATCGCTTAGGTGGGTGAGGGCAAGCTCGAAATTATCTACAACAGGAAGGATTTGCAGGATAACATCCGCCTGAGCATCGTGGTGCCATTTTGTTTTTTCTTCTTCGGTGCGACGGCGAAAATTATCGAACTCTGCTTGACAACGTTGCCAGCCAGCTTTAAGTTCGTCGAGCTGTTGTTTGTGTAAGTTGTTTTTCTTTTTCATCAAATTAGAATTTTAGACGTTTGGTTATCGTTTGTCAACGAGTTATGGTTAGCGCGTATTAATTTATGTGTAATTCTTTTTGATAAAATTATCTTACAATGTCGATTGTTGTTAGATTGTTAATAGTAGTTTTTGCCCTGGGTTGTTTTAGCGTCGCCGACCTAGAGTATGCCCCTGGTATTGTTTTTCTCCTCACTCTCCTTGCGCTTTCCTTTATTGTCTGTCTTTTTTTCTTTTGGCACAATAAGCTTTTAAGGGTAGTTTATGGGCTCTTTACTTCGTTGTTGCTAGGTATGCTTTTTACTTTATGCCATATTGCGCGCCTTAGTGTGGCAGATAATTTTTATGGTGTCTTCGAGGGGGAGGTGATCGTCTGCGCGTCGCCGGAGCAAAAAAGTAGTTACCAACAACTTGTAGTGTGCAGCGAGAAAGGGCGAGAAAAAATAATTGTTCGAGCACCGCAGTACCCGCAATTTAATTATGGCGACAAAATTAGTTTTTCTGGTGAGATAGAAAAAATAGAGCCTTTTGTAGGTGATAACGATAAAATTTTTCACTATCCGCGCTATTTAATGATGCGCTATAAAGCCGTTGCAATTGTAAAAAATGCACGTAACGTAGAAAAGGTGGGAGAAAACAAAGGTAATGCTATAGTAGCTAGTGTATATAAAATAAAAAATGTTTTCGAAGGCACCATCGCGCGTACTCTTCCTGAACCACAGGCGGCGCTTGGACAGGGTCTTTTAACGGGGACAAAGGCGAATTTTACGCCACGGTTTACGAGAAACCTGCAGGCGACGGGCACGAGCCACATAATTGCTATTTCTGGCTATAACGTAAGTATTATTTTAAATATTTTCTTTAATTTTACAAAGGTAATTTTGGGTTTTTGGCCTGCGGTAGTTAGCGGGCTGGGGGCGGTTTTTCTCTTTACGATTTTAACCGGTGCCAGTGCAAGCATTGTGCGTGCAACAATTATGGGCTCGTTAGGATTAGTGGCTACAGTGCTTGGTAGACAGGTGCGCATAGAGCATACGTTATTTATTGCCGCCTTTCTTATGTTGTTGGAAAACCCTTTAATTGTTCGCTTTGACGCTGGTTTTCAATTATCTTTTTTGGCTGTTTTGGGGCTTACTTACTTTGCGCCCTGGTTTAAGGTGTTTTTAGAGAAAATAAAAATTTACAAGTATATCCCCTTTTCTATTAGGGAAGCGGTAGAGGCAACGCTGGGGGCACAAATGGTCGCCTGGCCTGTGATCCTTTTTCTGTTTGGGCAAATCTCGGTTGTTGCACCAATAAGCAACGCTCTTATTTTGCCCATAATTCCGCTAACAATGTTCTTGATATTTATTGCCGCCGTGCTGGCAATCCTTTTTCCTTTTTGGGGGACTGCTTTTTCAATTTTGCCTTGGTCGTTTTTAACTATTATTGTTATGATTATAAACACAACGTCTCGATTACCAGGCGGCGTTGCTACTACTACCGTAAGCACGTGGTGGTTGGTATTGTGGTTTATGTTTATTATCTTTTTTGTAGCAAAGAAAGAAGGTAAGCATCTTAAAGAATGGTTCAAAGAGAAAAAGTATAAAAGCAAAAAAACATAGAGGCGTGTAATGAAGTGGACATTTTCGAGGCTTACACTGGTTGTGCTTGTGGCGTTTGCCTTTATCGTATGGTCGCAGGTAATTTACGGAGAAAGCGCTTCTTCGGACAATTTAGAGGTTGCTTTTCTTGATGTAGGGCAGGGCGATGCAATTTTTATTACTTTGCCCAACGGTGAGCAAGTGTTGATAGATGGTGGTCCCGACAACACAGTGCTAGCACGAATTAGCGACTATATGCCACCTTTAGATAGAAAAATAGAACATATTGTTTTAACCCATCCTCATGCCGACCACTTAAACGGTCTTATTAAAGTTCTCGAACGTTATGAGGTGGGAACAATTTACGAGGCGCGCCTTAGCTACGAAAGTGGCGCCTATAGAAACTGGCAAGAGCAGATTAATCTTAAGAAAATTGCGCGTCGTGAAATTAGTCAAAACGATGTTTTAGACTGGGGAGGGGTAGCTTTTGAAGTTTTATGGCCTATTTCCAGCGCGCTTAAAGGCGGTGGAGAAAGCAATGTTAACAACTCTTCTGTGGTGGGCCGTCTTGTTTATCAGCAAACCGCTTTTATGCTTACCGGCGATGCCGAAACAGAGGCGCAAAAGACCCTCTGCGATCTTGGTGAGGCAAAGTTGAAAAGTGATGTTATAAAGGTAGCGCACCATGGTTCGCAAAACGGAACAGTAACGTGTTTTATGGAGGCAGTTAGTCCAGATTGGGCAATAATTTCTAGTGGCAAAGATAATAAGTTTGGCCATCCCCACGCGGTAGTTTTGCGTATCTTAGAGGAGTTTGTTGCCCGTACTAATATTTTAAAAACAATGGAACAGGGAACGGTTGTGTGTGGCAGTAATGGAGAGGTGGTTAATTGTAAATAAATAATCCCCGCCAAGTAAGTGTAACCTGGCGGGGATGTGGTGCTAGAAGCCTGCGAGCTCTACCAGGAGATCGATGATCTCACTGGGAACGTCGATGCCCGAGGTGAGAAGCTCCACTAGGAGCCTCTCCGCCTGCGCGGGCGAGGGGATTAAGCCCTGGTCGAGTGTCTTGGAGAAATCCTCCAGGGCGGCTAGAAGAGAGGGGCTTACCCCTCCTCCTGCGGATGCCGGTGGCGTGGGGGTGTAGGCGGTGCCTGTCATCATACCCCCACTATAACCCGGGTCGTACATAGGTGGTGGCGCAAAACCACTACTACCACCACCCTCGATTATGAGGTCGCCCGGGCGATCCACAAGCAGGGCTTGTCCGATGGGCGCGCCGTTTTGCCTATCGCGGACCTGAAGGACGCAGGGACCGCGGAGGCCGTAAAAGGGGCTGGTGGCGTTATTACTCACACACGCCGTGCCCCTGCCCTGCCCATGGATGGGGTCACGAGACTCCACCCTGACCCCAATAGGGAGGTTGTTGACGACCCTCAGGGTGTACTCTCCCTGTGGGCTGGGGAAGGCCGTGATATCCGGCCTGAACACCACAGTGCCGGAGAGCCCTAAGGGTGGACCGTAGCCACCCATCATGCCCATAGGGGGCGCATAGTAACCGCCCACAGGTCCACCGAACGGGTTGTGGCCGTAGTGGTCGTACGGCCCCCCGTAACTGTCGTAGCGGAGGCGGTAATCTCCGCTACCAACCTCTCCGCGCACTCTTGTCCCACCGGGACCATAGTCGGCTCTCCAGTGGGCTCCCGGCATACGCAGGGAGGCAGAGTCCGCATGGGCGACACTGGTCGTCACGACCAGTGTCGCCACTATACCTATAAGGGTGGCAACCTTTTTGTTAATGTTCATTTTTTCCCTCCCTAGGGGAAAGATCTTGTCGCTTAAGCGACACAATATTGTATGACACAAGGTAGCTTTTGTCAATGCGAATTTTAAGGATAAAAATCATTAAGAAGTAAACGATAATGGGTGCCACAGTCGTCGTTCTTATCGTTCGAGGTGTACCCACCGAGAACCCCGCCGAGACCGGACGGGGCAAGCTCCCAGCCGCCACTTTTTATTGTTCGAGAGAACGCACGGAGTGCCATCTCGAGAACTACTGGACGTTGATACTGAAACTGACAAGGTAGTTCTCGCTTCCGCTCGAACAGTAAAAAGAGTAACGAAGAGTTCTCGCTCCCGCTCGAACGGTAACAAGATGATGTGTAAGTTCTCGCTCCCGCTCGAACAGTAAAGGAAGGCAACGACCGCCATTTTTATTGTTCGAGAGAACGCGCGTAGCGCCATCTCGAGAACTAAAGACCGTGGGTTTTTGCACTGACGTGATAGTTCTCACTGCGTTCGAACAGTAAAGAGTTCTCGCTTCCGCTCGAACAGTAAGGGGCGCTCGTCGTTACTTTTACCATTGAGGAGAGGCTAAAAAAGTGGTAAATATAAGTTAAATTAAAATTTATCAACAAAAGGAGGGCTTATGAACTGTGCACTATTGCTGGCGGGCTTTGCAGGCGGAGTAATCCGTGGGCTTGTTGGTTTTACCAAACACCAATACTCTTATAAAAACGTTGGCTTTAAATGGGGCTATTTTATTATTATGACCCTTATTTCCGGCATAATCGGCCTTGCCGCGGGCTGGTTGGCAAGGGGTTATGTGGCGAGTGAACAATTAACTGCCGAAGTTTCAGCCTTTTTTACCTTTATCGCCGGCTATGCGGGTGGTGACTTTATCGAAAATGTCTACAAAATTGTTGCAAAAAAGCCATCGCTTTACGACCTACCCAAGAGATCCTAATTTTGCTCCGTAAGTACTAATTTAGCCAGCTGTTTTAAAAGTTTTTTGTTTTTCGCTGTGAAAAAATAGGAGTTACTTTATTTTTTTGTGTATACACAAAGTAAAAATAGGTAACAGGTAAGATGTTCGTGGTAAAAGGAAAAGCTCCGCGCAAATGAATGCGCGGAGCTTGTGAGTTTTACCGACCGCGGATATAGTCGATCGCGGTCTCCTCCATGGCCCGGTCGATCGCCTTCCACATTTTCTCGTTCACAAGGTCGGTCGTGAACGAGCTGTCGGTCGATGGCGGGTAGACTTTCGCTACTACGCCACGGGGATCTATCCCTTCTGGCCCGAAGCTTATCAGCACGGGGCAAGCCTCTTCCGTGTCCGTTGGTGCGGGGGGAGGGATTGCGATGAGTACAGGTTGGCGATTAAGAGGAACGTATTCCTTCTTAACCTGCATGTGCTCCGTGTCGCACATGCGCCACCCTCCCTCCACCGCGGGGAGGTGCACGTCTAGCTGGTACACTATCTCTACCGAACCAGAAGCAGGCTCGGTAGAGTAGTTTATACCTGCTATTTCGCAGGGGATCTTGGGCCATTGGTAGTTATGCAAGGAACTACCGATGACCTTTTCCCACTCCAGACGCGTCTCCTTTTGGACGACACAGTCCTGCCCCCCATCTCTAAAGCTGAGGCGGGCAGGGCGGTTGTCCTCCCTGTAGAAGCCCATCTCTACTGCCTCTCTCACCGCCTCTATCCACACACTGGTGTTCTCCGCCACCCCGGCGCAGACATCGGCACACCAACATGTGCCAGACGCGTTGCCGTCGCGCCAGAGACCAACAATGCCCCGGCGGCAGGAGAGGTTGCCGTCTCCGTCGAACAGCCTAGGTGCCTTTCTTCTTAGGTTGTTCAAGACGCGAGAATTATTGCCCCAATAGAGGCGGGTGATGTCCTCGATCATGAGGGCACACCCCACACCCAAGCGGGCAGTGGTAACGCCTGGCTTTATCCCCCGCAGGACATCGGGGTCACAACCGGGGATTTCGGCGTACCCCTTGGGACGAGGACCCTTCACAAGACGAAGATCGTCTTTAACGTTGATCTTCATCTCGCGCTTTCCCTCTTCTCCCTCGTCAAAGCTTATTTCGAACCGACCTATGACGTAGGCCATTTTTTCCCTCCCTGGGAAAAATGTTCGTGGCGCTCGCCGCTCAAGCGGTTTTCAAGGTGCATGCCACGTAACTAGCGATTAAACCATAGTCTTGTTATTTGGTCAAGAGTTAGCTATCATATATTTATGATTGACCCTAGTATATTCAGGTCTTACGATATTAGGGGGGTGTACCCCGAAGCGATCAACGAATGTCTCGCGGAAAAGGTTGGTTTCGCGGTAGTAAAACACTTAAAAGCAAAAGAGGTTGTTGTAGGGCGCGATATGCGCCTTTCTTCTCCTGTACTTTTTGCGTCGCTTGTTAGGGGTATTAACCAAGCTGGCGCTGATGTGGTGGATATAGGTATGGTGCCTACCCCGGTAACTTATTTTGCGGTAGTACATCTTAAAGCAAAAGCGGGTATTATGATTTCCGCGAGCCACAACCCGCCAGAATATAATGGTTTTAAGATTGTTGGGAAAAAGGCAATCCAACTTTCAAAAGAAAGCGGGATAGAAGATATTAAAAAGATTGTTTTAGAAGGCGCGCAAAAAAATCGGGGGAAAAGGGGCAAAGTTAAAAAATTTGATATTTCTGGTGCTTACTATAACCATATCTTGCGCTTTGTTAAACCCACCACCCGTCGCTTAAAGGTGGTTATCGATGCCGGCAATGGTATGGGAGGGGATTTCTTTAAGCCGGTTTTCGAAAAACTCAATGTTGATTATATACCAATGTATTTTGAGCCCGATGGTACTTACCCCAACCACCCTGCAAACCCTGCTGAATATGAAAATCTTACTCATTTAATAAAAAAGGTTAAAAGGGTAAAAGCAGATCTAGGAGTTGCCTTTGATGGCGACGCAGACCGTGCAATTTTTGTTGATGAAAACGGTGTGCTGGTGCGTCCCGATGTTTATTTGGCGTTACTCGCCGCGCAAGAGTTAAAAAATCACAAGAATAAAAAAGTTTATTACGACCTGCGTTTTTCTAAGGTAGCGGTAGAGGTTTTAAGGGGGGCTGGGGCACAAGTAATAAGAACACGTGTGGGTAACCCTTATTACAAACAACGCCTTATTGGCGAAGGGGGTACGATGGCGGCAGAGCTTTCGGGACATATTATGTTTGCCGATGGTTTTGGTCTTGATGATGGTCTACTACCAGTTGTTAAGTTGGTGAATTTTCTCGGCAATCAAAAGAAAACTTTTTCCTCGCTCGTCACAAAACTCCGTGCGGGGGTAGCAAGTCCGGGGGAAATCAACTTAAAGGTAAAAGGTAGCAAGAAGGTTTTAGAGGCGCTGGAAAAAAAGTATGGTGTTATGGGTAAGATAGACAAGCTCGACGGTCTTACGGTAACCGCGAAAGATTGGTGGTTTAATGTAAGAGCAAGTAATACAGAGCCAGTGATTCGCTTGACGCTAGAAACTAAGCCCGACGAAAAATTTATGGCGGAAAAAAAAGAAGAAATACTAAGCGAGATAGGAAAAGTAAACTAGTATAAAAACCAATGAGGTACAATAACCAAGCAATAACATTCTTGCCGTTCGAGGTGCGGAGCGCCGAGAACCTCGCCCGGTGGGGCGAGGCAAGCCCCGCCGAGGAGCCGGACGGGACAGGCTATTCGTCGCCCCTTATTGTTCGAGGAGCGAAGCGACGAGAACTACCAACCGCTGATACTGAAACTCACGAGGTAGTTCTCGCTCCCGCTCGAACAGTAACAAGTATCAAGGAAAGTTCTCACTACGTTCGAACAGTAAAAATTCTCGCTCCCGCTCGAACAATCGCAAAGACAAGCTATAAACAAACAAATGTCGTCTAAAAGCTAAAAATCAACAACAAAGAATAGGAGCAAACAATGAAAAACGTTTTAATTACTGGTGGGGCAGGCTTTATTGGTAGTAATTTATGCAACACCCTTAGCAAAAAAGGTTACAATGTTACCGCACTCGATAACCTCTTTTTGGGTAAAAAAGAAAACTTAAATAATGGCGTAAAATTTGTTAAAGGCGATGTGCGCAATATTAAAGATTTAGAAAAAGCAGGTAAAAAATTTGATTATGTTGTTCACCTCGCCGCGGCAAGCAGTGCGCCGATGTTTAGCGATGACCTGTGGGGTTCCTACGAAAACAATGTAATGGGCTTTATTGCTGTTTTGGAGTTTTGTCGCAAGCACAAGGTTGGAAAATTACTTTATGCATCTACGTCGTCGATCTATGGCAACAACCCTATTCCCCTAACAGAAGATCAGCAAGTTTGGCCACCTAATTTTTACTCGGCAACAAAATTCTGTATGGAAAATACCGCGCACTGCTACCATAAAAAATATCCTGAAATGGAGTTAATAGGTTTTCGCTTTATGAGCGTTTATGGTCTTAACGAAAAGCATAAAGGCGAGTTTGCTAACCTTGCATCGCAATTCAGCTGGTCAATTTATAAAGGAGAAGCGCCAGAAATATATGGCGATGGTGAACAGCAACGCGACTTTACCAATGTAAAAGATATTGTGCAGGCAATTATTCTTGCCATAGAAACAAAAAAGAAATTTGGTAGTGATATCTTTAATATTGGTACCAACAAGGCGTATAACCTTAACATCTTAGTAGAGAAAATAAATAAAGTAATGGGAACGGGAGTAAAGCCCAAACACATTGTTAACCCCGTAAAAGAAGGCTACGTGCGTAAGCAGTTGGCTGATATTAAAAAGATTAAGCGTGAACTAGGTTTTAAGCCTTCCATCGATATCGAGGAGGGGTTAAAAGAAATTTACGAAGACCTAAAAGCATCTAACAAGTAAAATCGAGGGGAGTATGAAGCTTTCTTTCGGCAATTACAGCGAGCAAAAAAGGTTCGATGGGTCTTTTCCTGTGTCGTGGTCTGAGTTTATAACCTATAAGCCGTCGCCTACACAAATAAAAAAACAATTCGCACCCTTCCTTAAGTATAAAAACTACATTGTTATCGGCAATGGTGGTTCTATTTCTTCGCTTAACGGGTACTGGGGGGCGCTTGGCGTGGGCAGTAAAAAAAATCTAGCAATCGTTGATTCAATGGAGCCCGATTATTTGCGCGCACTTATTGCAAAATATAAAAGCGCAACAACTCTGGTGGTTGCTATCTCTAAATCGGGAACGACGGTAGGGGTGATAGAGGCATTGCTCGCGTTTAAGGGTTATCCTACTTTGGTTATAACTTCTATTGGCGAGGGTACGTTAAGCGCAATAGCGCAAAAGATGGGGTGGCCACAAATAGAACATCCGGCAATAGGTGGTCGCTTTACTGGTAGAACTGCAGTTGCCTACGGCCCCGCCTACCTTGTAGGAATAGACATCGAAAGTATCGAAAGAGGGGCGGCAGAAGCGGTTAAAGCTAACACAAGTACTACTGGTCCGGCCTGGCGCTTAGCAAAGTACTTGTACGAGCGTGAATTAAAAAAAGAGAACGATATTTATATGCCTGTTTATTCGCATTTCTTAGCAGGTTTTAACCACCTAGTGATGCAGTTAATGCACGAAAGTGTGGCGAAAAACGGAAAGGGGCAAACGATTTTAGCGGTAAGGGCACCGGAAAGCCAACATCATACAAATCAGCGCTATTTCGGAGGGAGGAGAAATATGGCGTCGATTTTTGTTACCGTTAAAAAACCATTAAAAGATATTGTGATTAGCGTGCCAGAAAAAATTACCGAGGTGTCTTTGCGTGGCGAGAAATTAGAAGAATTACAAAATGCGTATCTCCATAATTCGCTTTTATGCGAAGCTCGTGGCACTATGGGCGACGCTCTAGAGCAAAACATTAGCTTTTCACACATACAGCTAGAGCAGTTAACTCCCGCTGAGGTAGGAAAGTATTTGGTTTTGTGGCAGTTTGTTGCCTACTATTCTGCTCTTTTGCGTGGTGTAAATCCCCTTGATCAGCCGTCGGTTGAGCGTTCTAAAGAAATCGCGATGGAGCTAAGGAAGTAAATAAACCCCAAAACGTCGTTCTTACTGTTCGAGGAGCGGAGCGCCGAGAACCCCGCCCGGGACGGGCGGGGCAAGCTCCCAGCCGCTTGTTTTTATTGTTCGAGGCGTAATCGCCGAGAACTCCCTGGCGCTGATGTTACACCTCACCTGATAGTTCTCGCTCCCGCTCGAACAGTAACAGGTGTGACGAAGAGTTCTCGCTCCCGCTCGAACAGTAAAGGGGGTAACGGTCGTCATTCTTATCGTTCGAGAGAATGCACGGAGTGCCATCTCGAAAACTATCAAACGCTAGTACTAGTCCTTACGAGGTAGTTCTCACTACGTTCGAACAGTAATGGGTGCCACGGTCGTTGTCCTTATCGTTCGAGGTGTACCCACCGAGAACCCCGCCGAGGAGCCGGACGAGGCAAGCTCCCAACCGATAATATCAAAACTCACGCAAATAGTTCTCATCGTTCCGCCTACGGCGGATACTCTTCGAACAGTAAAAAGTCCTCACTCCTGTTCGAACAGTAATGGGATTGCCCTTTAGCTGTTATAATTTGTTGCAACTTGTTCCTTGGTTATCGCTTCTTCATCATCTTTTGCTTTTTTTTGTATTTTTTGATTTTCCTGGTATCTTTTAGTTGGGATTAACTTATTATGCTTTCTTTTATTTCGGGTAAAATTATCGAAAAGTCGCAGCAATGGGCTATTATTGTAACGCATGGCATTGGTTACAAGGTTTTTTGCAATACGGCAAAAATTGCAAGTGGTGAAGAAGTTGCTCTTTTTACCTACCACCACATAAGAGAGGACCAGCAAGCGCTTTATGGTTTTACAACGTCGGAAGAGCTTCGCCTGTTTGAACTGCTAATAACTGTTAATGGCGTGGGACCAAAGGTAGGAATGGCGATTATGACAAGTGCAAAGCCAGAGCAAATAATATCGGCTATTGCTTCTGGTGACTCTGCTTTGTTCAAGGCGGTAAGCGGTATTGGACAAAAAGTGGCAGCAAAAATTATTGTCGAACTAAAAACAAAGGTTGGGGGAATAGGAGAAGTAGATCTTTCCAGCTTAGAAGGTGGTAACGATGTTGTAGATGCCTTAGAGGCGCTCGGCTACCGTAAAGATGAAATCAGAGAAGTAATGCGCCAAATACCTGCAGAATTCGAAGAAACACAAGAGAAAATTAGTTGGGCGCTTAAACAAATGGGCAAAAATAACCACTAAAAATACTACAGCAGAAAATGGAAGAACCAGAGATAGAAAAGTTAAAGGGGGTGGGCGAGAAAAGAAAACGCCAATTAGAGCGACTCGGCATTAAAAGTATTAAAGATCTCTTTTATTATTTTCCCAGAGATTATCTTGACCTAAGGAAAGTAGAAAAAATAAATGCCATTAAAAGTGGTTTTGTGGTAATTAAGGCAAAAGTTATTTCTGTGGACCAGCGCCGTTCTTTTCGTCGCTACGGCTTTACTATTACTTCAGCGCTTTTAGCCGATGAAACAGGGAGCATAGAGGCAGTGTGGTTTAACCAACCCTATATGCAAAATGTTTTACGCCCCACCGGCGAATACATTTTTTATGGCAAGGCAAAAATAATACGTGGCAGAGCATGGCAGTTACAGTCACCAAAACTAGAAAAGAATAGTACTATCTTACCCGTCTATCGTGAAACAAGTAAACTAACCTCCAAATATATTGTCTCGCTTATTAAGCAGGCTCGTCCCGTCGTTGACCAAATTAAGGATTTTTTGCCACAAGAAATACGTTTAAATCATAACCAAATTCCATTACAAAAAGCACTTTGGGCAATACATTTTCCAAGTGACATTTACGAACTAGAAAAGGCTCGTGAGCGCCTTGCCTTTGATGAACTTATAAATCTTTTTTTGGGCTATATTAAGCATGCGCAAAAAGCTAAAAAAAGTAACAGTCTTTCTATAAGTACGAACGTGAATTTACTTAAAAGGTTTGTTAGTAGTTTGCCATTTAAGTTAACTAACGATCAAAGAATTGCTGCCTGGCGTATTATTAAAAAAATGAATAAAAAAGAACCACTTAACGCCCTGCTTAACGGCGACGTAGGGAGTGGCAAAACTATTGTTGCCCTTATTGCTTCGCTGGCGGTAGTAGACAATGGCTACAATGCGGTTTGGCTTGCACCAACAACTGTTCTAGCAAAGCAACATTACGACACTATTTTAAGCATTGTCGCTAAAAAAGTGAACACTAAATTGGTCACCGCCGTTCAAGCAAAAAATAAAAAAAGAGAAAAAAAACCTACCTCGAAAGGTTCTATTATTGTGGGAACGCACGCTGTGTTACACCGCGAGAGTGAATTAGGTGAAATAGGGCTTTTAGTGGTAGACGAAGAGCATCGTTTTGGTGTTGAGCAACGGGGACAACTATTAAAGCGAAACAACAAGCTTTCACCGCACCTTTTAAGTATGACTGCTACGCCAATTCCGCGGAGCTTGGCGATGATGTTGGGCGGTATGGTGGAGTTAATTAATATCAAAGAAAAACCACTGAACCGCCAAAAAATTATTACAAAAGTTGTCGATGGTGCGCATATTGAGTCTGCCTACGATATTATAAAAAAAGAACTAGAAAAAGGACATCAAGCTTTTATTATTGCTCCGGCCATAGATAAAAGCGAGGCGTCTTTGAAAAAATCGCTCGCCGAAGTAACGGCGCAATTACAAAAATCTGTGTTAAAAAAATACAAAACAGGTGTTATCCATGGCAAAATGAAGGATGCTGAAAAGCAAAAAACTATGAAGCAAATGAACGAGCGTGAAATAAGTATTCTAGTGGCGACAAGTGTGGTAGAGGTGGGCATCGACATTGCCAATGCCACCGTTATAATGATAGAAAATGCAGAATATTTTGGGCTTGCACAACTGCACCAATTACGGGGGAGGGTAGGACGTAGCAGTTATCAATCTTATTGTCTCCTCGTCTCTTCCCCGGAGATGGAGAATGCACAAATTGCCCGCCAAAGGCTGGAGATTTTAGAAAAAACAAACAACGGCTTTGAGATAGCGCAAAAAGATTTAGAGCTCAGGGGTCCCGGTGCTATTTCGGGGTTGGAACAATCTGGCTTTATAACATTAAAAATAGCCTCGCTTTTCGACGAAGAATTAATTGCAAAAGCAAAAAAAGCGGCGCAGGAATTGTATAATACAAAACAGGAGGCGCAATGAAAAAAGCCAATGATTTATTAGATATCGAACCGCTCGATTTAAAAAAGGAAAAAGTAGCAACAAGGCGCAGAAACATAGAGCTAGCTTTATCGGTAGTACTGGTATTGCTAATTATTGGTGGTGGAGGGGTACTGTTTATGCGTGCGAAAAGCAACGAACAAAGTGGCAAACAAGCGGTTTCACCGGAAGCGATTGAGGCACTATATGCAGAAATAGACAACTTAAACAAAAAAATAGACGAATTGAACAATAATTTAAATATAGCAAAAAGCGCGGTGGCAGAAACCCAGGCGGCACAAGCACGGGCAGGTTCAGAGGCAACAGTAGGAGGGCTAGTAAATATCAACACCGCAGGCGTTAGTGAACTCGATAGTTTGCCGGGTATTGGACCAGCTTATGCGCAAAGAATTATCGATTATCGCAGTGCGGAAGGCGGTTTTAAGTCAACGGCCGATTTACAAAATGTTAAGGGAATAGGGCCTAAAACCTATGAAAAGCTTAAAGATTTAGTTACAATATAGCTAGTTGTTTATTGGCGACTAGGAAAAATTGTAAAAAGGATAAATAAGGCGCGGTGGTGGAATTGGCAGACACGCTAGCTTTAGGAGCTAGTGAGCGCAAGCTTGTGAGAGTTCAAATCTCTCCCGCGCCACCAAGGTGGCAACTATGAGTGCAGATTATTATGTAAGAAGGGGGGAGCGGGTTGTTTTTCACGTGCACCCAAGTGCATTTATTTTAGCCTATCAACTGGCAGAGGTGGTTATAGCGGTTGCGGCGCTGGCCACGATATTTATATTAAGCGATATTGAAAGCGTGCTTTCTGTGTCGACAATACTTGTTGCTTCGATAATCGCTGTAGTTGGTCTTTTTATTGCCTTTGTAACTTTTTTATCTTGGTATAAAACAAATTACATTCTTACTAAATCGAGAGTGCGCTACTTTAGTGGTATCTTAGGAGTACAAAACAAAGATATGACTCTCGACGATATTCAGAACGTACAGTACAAACAAACCTTTATGGGCACCATTTTTAATTATGGAGATATTTTTATCCGTTCCGCGGCAGAAGACACACCTATTGTTTTTAAGGGTATTGCTCAGCCACGAATACGTGCAGAACTGCTACGCAAACTGGCAAAGGTTTAAGGTTACTGTTCGAACTGTACCCAGCGAGAACCCCGCCCCGAAGGGGACGGGGTAAACTATCCTTTCGTCTGATGTGATACTAACGGAAGTAGTTCTCGGGGGTTACCCCTCGAACGATATTTTTTTACTGTTCGAGAGAACGCGCGAAGCGCCATCTCGAGAACTACCACGTAAGTATCAAGATAGCGAAAATAGTTCTCGGGGATTACCCCTCGAACAGTAAAAATAACCTTTGGCGATAGTCCCATTACTGTTCGAACGAAGTGAGAACTATTTTTGAAAGCCAGTAGCCGGTAGTCAGTAGCCAGACGCAAATACAGGGGAGCAAATACAGCCGGATGCCAGTGGCCGGTAGTCAGAAGTAGTTCTCGGCGAGTATATCTCGGTTTCACTCGATACAGGCATCTCGGTTTCACTCGATACAGGCACCTCGAACAGTAAGGGGTCAATACTGTTCGAACGCAGTGAGAACTATCGGTCGGTTGCGGTATCAACGGCTCATAGTTCTCGATGGTTACATCTCGAACAGTAATAAGATAGCTTGCCCCGCTCAGACGGGACGGGGTAAACCCCGCCAAAAAGGGACGGGGTAAACTATTTTTATCCATTTTCTAAATCCCCTCAAACCCTCTACGAACCTCTTTCCGCCACTTCTTAATCAGCATTTACTTCGATACTTCCCAGTATCGAAGTAAATGCAGATAATACTATTGCAAGGGTCAACGCTTGGCTATAGGTAAGCGGCGAAGTTTATCTCAAACGTCAAAACCAATGCTTGCTGTTCGCACAGTACTATCGAACGGAGTGAACCATTCGTGATTACCCCGTTTTGCAGGAGTAGAAAAATGCTTTATTTTTAGGCACTTTTTTATCCACAGCTTTATGGAGTAGCCAATCTGTTTTTATGGTAAAATAAAAACGTTATCAACTTCATAGTCTATGGAGGGGAGTTATATTAGGTAAAGACAACAAAAAAACGCTACTCGATGAGCAAATAAGGCGGGTCCAAAACAGCACTCGTACTCTTTTTCCTTTTATGATTCCAGTTCACGAGTATTTCCGCGAACATTCCAAGGTGTACTACCGTTGGCACACTTTTGGCTTTATCAAAATGTTCCACTGGTTGCTTTTAGTTTTATTCTTAGCGGGCACGGCCGCCGGTGTTTTTCTTTATGGTATACCTGCTACTCCTACCGCTAAGGCGGCTGTTTCTATGACCGCCTTAACCTCGGGCGGAGCAGGGCCCGGCTTAACGAGCGCTAATACCGCCAGTATTTCGCCCTCGTCTAATGCCCTCGTTCTTTTATGGGTAGAAAATAGATTAGCGGGTGGCACACCTGGTACTCCCACTGCTTCGGGCAACAGTTTGACCTGGACGCAAGTCGCCACTGTTACCTTTAACACCACAGGCACGCCTTTATCCCGCCTCACATTGTTTAAGGCATTGGGTGCTTCGCCTACTTCGGGAGCGGTAACAATAGATTTTGGCGGGGCAACCCAGGGTAACTGCGTGTGGAGCATCGCAGAGTACACGGGCGTAAGCACTTCCACCCCTGTTGTGCAGTACGCCACCAATAACGCCGATTCCGCCAGCTCTCTTACAGCAACTCTTTCCACGTTTGGTTCGGCAAACAACGCTACTGCTGCCGGCTTTGGCGCCGATGTAAACGTGGCTATTAACAATGATTCCGGCTGGACAGAGATCCACGATTTTTCCAGTGTTGCTTTGCCTGGCTACTCTCGGCTAGAAACGCAGTGGTACAACGGCAACGATACTTCGGCAGTGGGGACCATGTCCAGTGGGAGCGCGGATATGGCCGGTATTGCGGTGGAAATTGGCGCGGGCGGGGGAGGAACGGCTGATACCTGCTATTGGGTGGGCGACACCAGCCCTGCGGTGTGGAACGATGCCAGCCATTGGGCCGATTCCAGCGGGGGCACGGGGGGAACGTGCGATGGTGGGGTAGTACCCAACTCCGACGATGACGTTATTTTCGATGGCAATGGCACAAATGGAGTAACGGTTAATGCAGATGTCGATATTAACTCCCTTACCATGACTTCTGGCTATACGGGGACGTTTGATAACGCCACTAACGACCAAACGGTAGAGGTGGCCGGTGATGTGGTAATGGATAACAGCCAAACAGATATGGGTGATGCCACCTGGACGGTGGGAGGGGATTTTGACAACCAGCATGTTACAACTTTTAATAAAAATGCTTCAACGGTAGTAATGACTGGCACAAGCAAAGAAATACTTTCCAACAGCAAACAATTTTATAACTTAACTATTGCCAACGGTGCCTCGGTTACCCAGCCCACCACTTCTGCCCATGTTCAGGTTTACGGCGGTATTTTCCATGTAATTGGTACATATTCTATCGCCGATGATAAAAACACTTATGTTTACGGCGCGGAGCTTAAGGTTGCCTCGACCGGCTCCATTACAGGCAATGGCACCCTAAGAATAACAGGCGGGTCAAAAATCTCGCAAAAAGACGGCACCATCGATGTCGCTAACCTCCATATTTTCGACGACCACGGCGCCTCTTACCCCATTATTGCTGCTACCTATGAATCGGCAGACGTGCAAATTTATAACAACGACCCTGTCGATTACGGCTGGGTACCCTCGGCCGGTACCTACACGTTTAACGGCAACGTTACCTTTACTGGCAACACTGTTTACACTAATGTTTACACCATCGACAACTCTGTTAATAACCCGAACTTTGTTTTCAAAAAACACGTTAGCTTTAACGCGGGTGCCGCCTCCACCATAAACTGGACCAAAGGCACCGGCACCATTACTTTCTCTGGTACTCAATCCGACCAAAGCACCTCTGTGAGCCACTGGCTTATGAACGATAACACGGCTAGTACAACCGTTAGCGATGTACTTGGCAATAATAACGGCACATTCAGCGATGCGACAGGCAACCCAAATACAAGTGCCCACGGTGCCGCAGGAAAAATAAATGGTGCCTTAAGCTTCGATGGCACAGACGATTTTATAGTAGTGCCACACGATAGTAGCCTAGCGCCAACGACCATGTCTGCTTTTCTTTGGGTTAATGCCGACGATTGGGATGCGACCACCGCCACATCCTTGTTATCAAAAAGAACAGCGCCTTCTTCGGCGGGCTATTTCTTCTTTGTGTTAAAGGCAGATGGTCATGTTTATGTCGATATAAACAACGGCACGCAAAGTCGTTTTGACACGGGCTACACACCGCCAACTGGCCAATGGGCTCACCTTGGCTTTACCTACGATGGTCACTTTGTAAGATTCTACGTTAATGGTCAACTTTATAGTACCTCAACCGATTTTAACAAAACTTTGGCTTCTTCTAGCTCCAGTTTAACGATTGGGAGTAACTCTTCTTCTGGCGGTTATTTATTCGATGGCTTGCTCGACGATGTCCGTATTTTTAATAGCGCTATTTCGGGAAATGAGGTGCAATACATTTACAACTCTACCGTTGGTACTGAGTACGGGGTTTATTCGCAGACGGCGAATTTTCTTAGCAAAAATGTAGAAGATATTGTTGTTAATAATACTGCCGGTACCGTTGCCCTTTCTGCCAATGGTGTTACCACCGACAGCTTAACCGTTGCTAGTGGTGCAAAGTTTGACCTAAACGGTAAAAACCTAGGCTATGCTTCAGCTTCTTCCACCAACAATAACGGCACCATCCGCCTCCAAGGTAGCGAAACATTAACTAATATTGCTAACCTCGATACAGACTCTGGTACTGTTGAGTACTATGGCACAGGAAATTATAGTGCCTTACCCTACACAGGTAACTACTACAATATTAACTTTACTGGTACTGGGTCTTATACATTGTCTACTAACCTCACAGTAGCCAATGACTTCACTTTGAATAGCTCCACTCTTACTGCCTCCTCTGGCACTCTTACAGTAGGAGGAGACTTTGCTAATATCTCTGGTACTTTCTCTCATAACAACGGTACTCTTGCTCTTAATGGTACGAACCAAACTATCTCGGGTAGCACAACCTTTAATAACTTTACTAAAACTACCTCTTCTGCCGATACTCTTACCTTTACTGCCTCTTCTACTCAAACCATCGCTGGTGCTCTAACTCTTCAAGGTACCTCTGGTAACCTTCTTACTCTAGTCTCCACTAGTCCCGGTACACGGTGGAACATTGTTAATGCTGGTGATGCAGAATCTGTGAGCTATGTTGATGTACAAGATTCTAATAATACTGGACCAACTATTAGCGCAACAGATTCTGTTAACTCGGGTAACAATATCGGCTGGTTGTTTTCTGTTGCGTGGCAAATTACTGTAAGTGGTACCATTTACACCGACGAAGCAACCACTCCACTTGATTGTAGTGGTACCTCGAGAACAGTTACTCTTTTTGTTAATAGAACGCCAACCCCCACCACCCACACCGCAACTTGTTCTAGTGCCAATGGTGGTTTTACCCTACAAATGGATACTCCCGGTTCCGGCGACATAATTACCACCTTCATCGATGGTGCCACCGAAAAAGCAACAACTGTTACACGTGCCAATGGTAGTAATATGACGATTAACCTCTTCCAAAATAGAGCTGTTATCCACCATGCAGACTCTGGTCCTATTACTAACGCTAACATAGGTACCTATGACTCAAGTAACGATACAGACATTCTCTATAGTGTCGATACCTCTAACAACCTTACCTTAGACGATGGTTATAAACTCTTTATCTCTAACGGTACTACCTATACCCCCGGTGGAACCATTACTACCAGTCCTTCATCTAGTAGTACCTCTACCGATGGTGATATCTACATAGATACTAACGCCACCCTTAATATGCAAACTAATGCCTTAAGTATTGGTGGAGACTATCATAACAATGGTACCTTCTCTTACTCTTCTCCTCAAACTACTACTCTTACTGCTACCTCTACTGGTCATAGTCTCCATAGTGGTACAAGTAGCTGGTATCACCTTACTACTACAGGCTCTGGTGGTGGTTGGATTACCTCTACTTCTACTCTTAATATCAATGGTAACTTAACTCTTACTACTGGTACCTTCGATAACGCCACTAACAACAAGAACATCAATGTTGCTGGTAATGTTACTATGGACAACACCCAAACTAATATGGGTGATGCCACCTGGACTGTAAGTGGAGACTTCGATAACCAAGATGTTACTACCTTCAACCGTAATACCTCTACACTGGTGATGAATGGGGTGGGGAAAAAATGGATAAGTAATGGTGACGCCAAAAGAGTTCATCATTTTACTATTGCCGCGGGAGCTAGTATATCGGTGCCAACCGAATCAGCCGATGCCGGTGTAGCTGGTAATTTTCTGGTTTATGGCACTTTGACAATTAGTGCAAACAGAAAGGCCTACGTCTATCAAGGTTCGCTATATTTATACTCTACCGGTTGTATCACAGGACAAGGCAAGTTTATAAGTAGCTCAGCGGGTCATATAAGACTAAAAGAAGGTGTTATGGATGTAGAGACCCTTGAGATAGTTCACAACCAGCCTACAAAGGTAGTAGTTGCCGCCACATACGAATCATCTACCGTTGATATCCGGAGCAACGTTACAACTGACCGCTCATGGGTTCCACAAGCCGGAACATACACATTTAGTGGTAATGTTACATTTCGGGGTAACACTTATAATACAGGGGTACACACCATTGATAATTCTGTGAATAACCCCAATTTTATTTTCAATGGCAACGTTACTCTCACCGATGATACAAGCACTCTTAACTGGACCAAAGGCACCGGCACCATAACCTTTGCTGGCTCAACTACTACTACTCTTACCGACAGTCGTACCAATAAGTCAGACTTAGGAAAAATAGAGGTTAATGGTACCAATAAAACCCTTAACCTTGGTTCCTCTATTATTGCTACCAGTATCAATGTTCATAGCGGACAAACACTAGGGCTTGGCTCTTCTGGCTATACCACTACCATCACTGGTTCTGGCACAGCTAGTAACTCACCATTTATGAT
>Ga0209718_1001424_pt1 | contig 27045 bp, 22 predicted proteins | sample AD_JPNAS1_MetaG_FD_184420 | JGI IMG/M metagenome (GOLD analysis project Ga0209718, IMG submission 184420) | Active sludge microbial communities of municipal wastewater-treating anaerobic digesters from Japan - AD_JPNAS1_MetaG (SPAdes) (version 2) | ecosystem: Engineered > Bioreactor > Anaerobic... | reverse complement strand
GGCTTTCGTATAATTTTTATTAAAAATTCTATTATATTTCAAAATATTCAGCCAAATAGAAATTCTGTTATTTTTTTGAATTTTGTGTTTCATGTAAAAAGTGTGTTTCAAATATTTATAGAATATTTTTGTGGATGGTTTGGTATCAGTGCTTCTAGTCGTTTATTTTTTTGGTAAAAAAGATCATTGTTTACTTCTTCTTGGTATAATGGTACTAAGTGTGCTAATCGATAAGCTAAATATATATCTGTTTTTTCTAACATTATTGAATATAGATTTCTATGATCCTCTGTAACATAGAAACTAAGACAGAATTTTTGTTTTTTATTTTTCATAGATCTTTTGACACCCAGAATCTTAAAAAATAGGGCTGAGAAAAATCTGGCTCTTCGTATACTATTGGATTTTGTTACTATAAATAGATCTATATCTGAATCTCGTTTGAGTGAGTTGAAAGATATTGAATTACATAAAAAAATTTCTTTTACAAATGGTAAGGATTTATACAAAAATCAAAATTTGTTTATTCTTTTTATATATGTATCCATATATTTATTTTTCTCATCCCGTGAAAATCAACTACTTGGATTTTTCTTTTGCTCTATTTTTTTCTCAAAATAAAAAAGTTCTTTATCTTTTGGGATTGGATAATCCATGATTTTATAAAAAATTAATTCTTTTTCTATTTTTTCCATTCTTCACAAAGTCATTCATTATTTATTAAAGAACAAGATTTTAAATCAAATTTATTACTGGCTTGATTGTATTCTATTTTTGAAATTTCAATACAATTATTTCATCCAAAATCGCAAACTGATATTGTAGTTTTGTAGGCAAAGTTATTATTTTTTTGTATTCTTATCATAAAGTCATCATCTGTATTTATAATATAATTATTTTTATTTGATATGTGGTCAGCTGTACATGATCACTTATCATTTATTAGTGTGTTTTGAGAATTAAGTTCTGATTTTTCATTGAATGTATTCATACTTACTAAGTAACTATCTTTATTTTCTTTTTTTATTTGTATTCATGTTATTAGTAAGATTTCGTCTCAGGAGTTAATTGTTTTATTTTTTTTAATATTGTTATCTTGGTTTAGGACTTCTTGAAAAATATAATTTGAACATTCTTTTCAATATTTTATTTTTTCATCTTCATTTCTATTTCTTAAAAAAGAAGAAGTTCATAATAATATCGCTAGTATCCCTACTATTACTATAATTTCTATTAGGGTAAATGCTTTTTTCATTTTTTATTATTTTATCATAAATTCCATCTTGAATATATACAAAAGTATATTTAATTCAATCAAAAAAAGCCAAGGTAAGATTATCTCCTTTGGCTCATTTTTTGTTCATTGCCTTTGCCTACAATTGATCATAGCGAGTACGAATAAAATAATTAATATTGTAATCATAATTTAATTTTAGATTTTTATCCGTTTAATAATGGTCTAATTACACAATTGTAATTTGTATTGTTTTTATTTTGTAATATTATTGGTCTTTGGTTGTCCACTATATTGAACACGATTTCATCGCTTTCCATTGTTCTGATGAAATCTGTGATATATCTACCATTTACTCCAAAGCTAACAGATTCTCATTCCATAAGTATTGGAATATTGGTTTTTCACATTCATTTATCAGTTTTACCTGAAGATACTATAGCTTCTCCGTTGTCTATTGCTAATTCAATGTAGTTGTTTATGTCTCTGGTCAAAATTCATATCTTTTTGATAGCTTTTTCACAGTCGTCTTTATTGATAATTAGTTTTGTGTTGAAATTTGTTGGCATAATTTCCTCTTTTTCGTAGTCTGGGAAATTTCATTGAATTAGTAATGATGTTGCTAATATTTTCATATCGTTTATTTCAAATTCAAAAGCAACTAAGTTGTTTGAATATTTTACGATTACATTTTCTGATTCTTTTTCTTTTGCAAAATCAGATATTTTTTTGATATCAATGATGGACATCTTTGGAATGATCAAAGAAAAGTCATCTCATTGGATAGAGCTGTTGGTTTTGTATTCAGTTAGTCTAAATGAATCTGTACCTACAAAAACTAGTTTTTTGCTTCAGTTTTCTTCTTTTGATTTCATTAGGACTCAAGTAAGTACTGGGCTGAAGTTTTTTTCTGTTACAGAATACTCTACTTTTTCTATACCATCAGAAAGTGATTGAGTATCTAATGTAATTGTGTTTTCTTGTGGAACATCTGGTAAAGCAACATATTCGTTTGCTGATATTCCATTTATTTCAAAATTATCTTTTCTTGTTTTGATGATCATAGTATTTGTTTGTGGATCAGTGCTAATTTCTATTTGCTCATCTTCTATAGTTTTGATAATATCAGAAAACATTTTAGCATTTATCGTAATAGCTCATTCCAACTTTATGTCACAAGGTGCTTCTATTTCAATATATTTTTCCATATCAGTAGCTCTTACAATCAGATTGTCTATAGATGCTTTTAGATAGATGTTTTGTAAAATTGGTAATGTCGCGTTTTTGGCTACAAATCTACTACTGATATCCACGATATCATTTAATTTAGTTGTGTTTATTGTGATTTTCATTTGGAAAAAAATTAGGAAATTAAATAAGTTTGTCGTTTATGTATGACAAACTACATCTATTAAGTTAATACTTAAATGATAAGATATTTCAATAGAAAATTTGAAATTACTAATTTTATCTTTGTATGACTTCTAATATCGTGTTCAGATTATTTTCATCTTGATTGGTGATAATATATCTATCATAAATATGGTTGGCCTTGTTTGATGATACTATGACAGTGTTTTCATCTTTTCCAAAAACTCGAGTTCAAGTTCATTCATCCCAACTTCACTTTGCTTCAAAACTTCAATCACTGCCAAAATATATTGTATTTTTCCCGTTGTCGTTTGACACATAATTGAATATTAAATCATTGCTGTCTTGTAGTTTTTCATCATCTTCTGGATTCCAGTTATAATATCGTAGCTTATCACAGAATGGACAATCAAAATTATTTTCTGATTCTGGAATGACTGTTGTGCCAAAATATTCTTCAGCTTGTTCCAAAAAAGTTTTTTCAGTATTGTTGAAAGTATATTTTCAATTTCTTCGTATATTGTAAGCTTGTTTAGAAAACATTTCTCTTGTGGAGCTGTCGTATTCACTTCCATCTCTTGCTATTTTATACTCTTGCAATACTGGTCAATTTTCATCTTGTGATATTGAAATTGTTGTAGGGATTCAACCAAATCCACATGAACTAGCTATATTTCATCTTTGGTCCAAGAAATATCATTGCCCATTTACCACCAAATAATATTCTGTATGTCATTGGGCATTCAATCAAGTTCAAAGTAGTGCATAGGAGATGAAGGTCTTTTCACTATCCTTATTGCAGTCTTCATACTGATGAATTGCATCAGAGATTATCTGGTCTGTATTTTGGTTTGTTATTATTTGAGTTTCATTTGTGTTTTCAATTTTATTGAAACAGCCAGTGATTAGAATACTGGCTAATAATGATGGAACTATAAATCGTGTTTTTTTCATGATGATTTATTTAAGAGTTAAATGTTTTTTTATTTTAATTTTGTTCAAAAAGGGGTTCTTTTGTAATGGAATGTAATATTGAAAATTGTTTATTATATTTTTTTAACTATTTCTTTTACTATTATTTCAGGTTTTCTTATTTTACCAGACTCTAATAGTTGATAAACTTTATTTTTTGCAATAAAAAGATTGTTTCTTTTTAATTTTGGATCTCTACCAACAGTAGCTAGATTAAAACTGTAAAACTTATCTTTTTTAAGATTAAAATATCAGAAGATGTCATTTTCAATATATACATCAGAAATACATTCAATATATGTTTTCTTTTTCTTTTGTATCAAGTTAAAACTTCCATTTACTTTGAATTTTGAAATTTCATCTTTCTCTGGATATAAATTGGTTTCAATTGATAACTCCATTGTGTTGTCAAAATTTTTATATTCATCAATCTTTAGAACATCTTTTCTTATACTGTTTTTTGAGTAAAATGAAGTGCTCTTCTTTTCATTAAACAAATTAGTTTCATACATATTCATACCTCTCTCAAATGGATATGAGAACTTATCTAAATCTTTTGATGATATGATAAATTCTATTTTGCATTCTGCATTGAGATTTGCAAATTTTTGAAATATCTCACTTTTGTTTTTGTCTTCAATTTCTTTCAAAAACATTCCTGTTAAATCAGTTGTTTTTGGATTATTTTCTCTTGTTTCTGAGCGAAGTGAAGCATAGATCATATAAATTTCTTTGTTTCCAGCACTTCTTTTTATTGTGCTAAATTGCTCTTCTGTAAGCCCAATCCAACGATCACTTTCAGAAGTGTTTTTAATTTCAACAAAAACATTCGGTTCTCTAAATTTATTTTGCTCTTTGATTTTTACTATATCTGGTTCATCTTTCACTTGAGAATTACTTTTTATATCAAAATCTAAAATATAGGCTTTGTTTTTGTTAAATTCAGTAAAGATTTTTTCTATACCTATCTCTGTAAGTTTTCCTAATGTAAAAGCATCAAGAATGGCACCGAGTCATCTAGGTTCTCCAGTTGTTCTTCCTGTGGTGTTTTTAGAGGGGTCAATATAATAGTTTGTTCCGAATTCAAAGACTCTTTTGAAGTCATCTAATGTGAGTTTATAGTATTCCATTCGAAAAAATTAAAAGTAAAATTATTTTGAAAGTGCTAGTTTCATTTTCTCAGCTATTCTTTGAACGACAGGTATGGAAACAGAGTTACCAAACTGTTTATATAGTTCAGAATCAGCGATATTTGGTAATTTATAGTTTTTTGGAAAACCTTGAAAATTTGCACATTCTCTTGGTGTTAGTTTTCTTATACCTATGTCATCAAGAATTATTGGGACATTATGTCCCCCCGTTCCCATATTTGCGGTTAATGTAGGACAAACATTATTTTTATTCTCTCTTACATATTTTCTTCTCCATTGGTAAATGGTATCTTTTTTAACAATGTCATTTTTTATTCTTTCATAAAGAGGTTTATTATTATAATAATATTTAATGTCGACCTCACTTGTTTCCAAACAGTCCTGTATGGTTTTTGTTAATGGTATTTTTGTAGGGAATTGAAATTTATTAAAACTTTCTTCATCTAAAAATCCTACAATATAAATTCTTTCTCTATTTTGTGGTAAGTTTCCATATTCCATAGTATTTAATACTTTATCTGCTACTTTATATCCTAATTTTTGGAGTTCTTGATAAATTATTTTAATCGTATTGTGATTATCATGAGTTTTTAAATTTTTTACATTTTCAAGTAAAAATGCTTTTGGTTTTTTATCTTTTAGAATTCTAATAATATCAAAAAAAACATTTCCTCTACCTTTTTCATCATCAAAACCCTGTCTATATCCGGCAATAGAAAATGGTTGACAAGGAAACCCTCCTGTAAGAATGTCACAATCTGGAATTTTTTTTATAGGAATTTTTGTAATATCACCTAAATACATTTGATTTTTTATATCAAAAAAATCTGCAAAATTATGGTCAAAGGTAATTTTACAATTATTATCAAAATCGTTAGAAAAAACACATTGAAATCATGCATTTTCAAATGCTAATCTTATGCCTCCAATACCTGCGAATAAATCTATAAATTTCATAAGTTTAAAAAACTAGATAAAGTCCTCTTATATAAAGTATACTAAAATAATTGTGTTTTTCAAATAATAAAACTAACTTAAACTTTGTTTCGTTTGTTATTTGTTTTTTTGCTGTAAAATACTAACAAAAATTGAATTACTAAATTTCTCTATATTATCTATAAATCAAATTACCTCCTTGTGTTTGTATCGTTCTTCTTCGTATTGTCAAAGCTTCTTGAGATATGATATAATACAAAAACAAGTAAATCATTTCTTTTGGGTTCTTTTTTACTTATCTCAGCCAATCATTCTGCTTTCACATTCCCTTTGACTTCTGATTTTTTTTGATTATACTTGATTCAGTTGATGTTGGAAAGGCTTGCTAACGCACCTCTATTATTAGTATTAGAGGAATGAATGAGGGGTCAAGCCGTCCCTCCAACTAATGAGATACCTCTTTGCAATATGGATTTGAGGTATTTTTTTGTATTTGAATTATTGGGGAACTTGTCAAAAAAAGTAACAGTACTATATCAATTAAACCCACTCCCAGCCAACAGACTTAGAAAACATAAAAAATTTTTACTGTTGTAGATAGATTTAGAGTAAAAAACTTAAATAATTACACATATCTAAACAATACTTGATTTTGAATTTTATCCTGCATTTTATGTGTTTCTGACTATAATTTTAGTGTTTGATGGATAGATAACGTTTTGGATGTAATATCTAGAGCATAAGTATTAGATACTATCTTCACAAAAAAAACACACAAAGTGTGTCTTTTTTATTATGGTTTATTGATATATTAATGCAAATTTTAGATGTTTTTATTTTTTTTCCTAAGCTCTTCTAGACTCTTTAATAATTCTTCTCTTTTTGTTGCTCTTTCTTCTTTAGGGATAAGTGTAAGCATTATCTCTATTTTTTCTTCTGGAGATTTTGCTTCAATAAGTGCTTGTTGTAAAGCAGAAAACTTAGGTGATATCTGTGCTAGATTTATTCTTTTCCCCATTGTTTTTAAGAATTAAAAAATAAAAATTAAGCATTATTTTCAGTTTTTTTTCCTTATTCTATTACCTTCAAAAATTCTTATAAGATTTTTCCCCTTTTCCTTTCAGGTCATATCTTTGATGAAATCAAGGTTTTTTACATTACTATTCCTTTAAAAATAAAATACAATATCTTTCAGAACTTTTCTCTCATTTACTAGCACATAACACCATCTCAGATGGTATTGATTTCTTCAAATATTTCAAGATTATATATTATTGTTTTTTGATTATATTTTTACCTAATTCTATTGCTTTATCTTTTAAGTTTTTAGGTATAACAATTACCATATCTAAATATAAATTATCTTTATTATCTATTCTCTTAAAAAGATTTGCATTTTCAGAAGAAATCTTTACACTATATCTTGAAAGGGTTGGTTGCAACGACGGTGCACCTAGTGCACGGCTGTCAGTAGCCAACCTTTTTCTATTACTCAAATTTTCACTCAACATATTTCTATCAATCTCACCATCCAGAATATCATCAAAGAGCTGTTTTACTTTCTTTTTATTCTTATTTACTCCTATGATCCAGTCTTTTACTTTTTTGAAGAAATCTTTTATTGATTGTATAAGTTTAGCACTTAATGATTTCCTAACCTTCCCAACCGTTGTTTCTCTGTTTGTTAATTGGTCTAAATTTCTTTAAAATATCTTGCATTATTTTTATTTATTTGTATACTTTTGTTCAGTGGTGTACCAATGCTCCCTCCTGCTTTATGCAGTTGGTTGAGCGGTACATCACTTTTTTTATTACTCAAATTTTCACTCAGCATATTCCTATCAATCTCACCATCTAGAATATCATCAAACTAAATTTCTCTATATCATTCATAAATCAAATTACTTCTTCATGTTTATATCGTTCTTCTTCGTATTGTCAAAGCTTCTTGAGATATGATATAATACAAAAACAAATAAATTCTTTCTTTGAGCTGTTTTTTAGTAAATCTGAATAATGACTTTCAATAGAATCGGAAAGCATTTTACAAAACTCTTTTTCACAATTTCAACTATCTCCACATTCAGTAGTTAAAACATAATAATTTGTCAGTAGTAAGGAATAATATTCAAATCTAATGGGAGCAAAATAGCTTGTTTCAAAATCAATTAGTCCAGAAAAAATATTATTATCCAAAAGAATATTTTTATACCAAATATCATTGTGAATAAGAAATTGTTTTTCATTTTTTATTTCTTTCAAAAAAACATTAACTTCATCAATTAAATGTTGTAATGATTTCGGATCAATATTTGGATTAGTTCTATATTTTCATTGATTGACAATATTTGTTCGATTATCATAAAGGCTTTGATTTCAATTTGAAAGTTGGAAACTGTTTATGTATTTCATGCATGAAATTAGATTTAATATAAGTTGATTTTTTTCTTCTCAATTCATTTTTTCTCGATAGTGTTCCAATGTTTTACCTTTGATTTTTGAAATTCATAAAACATAAAATGTACCAGAATTATCAGAAATTTTTTCATAAAATAATGGTTTTGGGAAATGTTTATTGTCTAATAAAAATAAAATATTATATTCTGTTTTTAAGTTGTTAACATTTGGGCTTACTTTAATGAAAATTTCATCAGTACAAAAAACTTGATTTCCACAACTTTCATGGACTTCAATAAAATTTGAATTCCCTTTAATATGTCATTTTTTCAAAAGAATTTTTATTAAAATTTGTTTTTCAATTTGTTTTCACATTAATTTTTTGATTAAGATATGTTTACAAAAAATCATTATTTTTGAGCCAAGTTATTGATTCATCCATATGATCAATACAACACTCTAAAGCTCGTATTGCATTAGGTGCATATTTGTTCAAAGCTGAAAAAACTTCAAACATTGGAATATTTCATTTCCCAATTCATAAATGTTCATCCTCTGCTCCATTGTTATCATGAATATGTACATAACCAATTTTGTCTTTTAGTATTTTAATCCAGTCTAGTACTGGTATTTTTGAATAACAATGAGCATGTCATATATCTAAGCAAACTTTTACATTATTTTTGTTGATACCATCTATCACTAATGAGAGAACCTCTGGATTGTGATCAAATAGATTTTCAATATAGAAATTTATATTTTCAGATTTTCCTTTGAGAAAATCTTTCCAAAAATCGACACAGTGCTCTGCCCGTTTTTGAGCTGTTCCAGCTTTCGGAACTCGTCAAATGTGATGAATTATACTTTTAGCTCATAGTTGATTTGCTGTTTTATAGCCAAGTTCAAAGCGGTTTCTTGCGACTTCTCTTACCATAGGATCTGAGCTTCATGGACATAAATCTCCAAATGGTGCATGCAGAGAAATTGGATTTATTCATTTAATTTTTTCTTTATGAAAATTGATTTGTGCCTCATCTTCACACTTTGTGGGTTTAGAAAATAGTTGTACTTCTATTCAAAATCAATTGTTTTTAGCTTTTGGGGAAACAGCTTCTATGTTCAAATTATCACAAAGAATGATTTGTTTCATATTTTCAGATTATATAATAAAAAATATTTCTTACCTATGAAATAGGTATATTAAAACTTTATTTATTATCAAGATAAAAAGATAGATGGTATATAGACAGTTTCATTACCATGAATTTACAAATTTTTGCATATTATTTTTTAAGAGAATCCAATTGTTTTTGGATAATTTTCACATTTTTGTAGTGATGGATTCTGAGCTTATGGTGGAAATTTTGAACAATAAAATTACTGAATCTTTGCGGAGATTGTTTTCGCTGTCACAATTGAGATAGATATCAAATTGTCATCATTGTTGTAATTGGGTAGATATAGCACAAATTAAAAAATCTCATCTATTATTATTTAATATTACAACAGGTCTTTTTTTGTATCATATTCAATCTGAAAATTTCATAGGACATAGTACTATATCTCATGGGCTATACGATGTCTTCATATAAATCTTCTTCATCAAGTAAAAATTGGAAAGCTGGATTGTTCGTAAAATTATTTGTATCTTGTTCTATTTTCTTTTCTCTAATTTTGGCTGAATATGGGTATAAACGATGATTTGCAAGATTTATATCAATAATTTCCATATCTGGAGTAGCTTTCCAAGGGATGTCTCCATGACTATATTCTGATATTTCTGAAGCATTCATGTTTTTGAACTTTTCAATTACTTTGTTTACATGAGTTTTTTGCTCTCATTCCAATAAATTGTCCGCTACTTTTTCATTGATTATGTATCTTTGCTGTATATATCACATATATTTTGCTGTAATAGAGATAATAGACTCTTCCTTTTCCATTCTATTGATAATAAAATCAAAATTTTCTGGAGCTGGTCATTTTGGTAGTTTAATAAAATCTAATCAGGTAAGTCTTTCTCATGTGAGTTCATATCGGTCAAATTCACAAAAATATAATATTTTGTAAATAACAGTTTTTCATACATTGGGGAGTGAAGATGTTTTATTTAGAATATAGAGAATTAGATTTTTTATTTTTTTATATTGTCTATCGTTTAATGTTTTATGTTTAATTTTTTTGTTATTTTGTAATGCAGAAAAGGATATATCAAAAATATCTTGTAAAGATTTGATATAGGGAGTCCGTGGAGTTTTTCAGTTTTCAAGTAAATTGTATGTCACTCTGCTTATTCAAAGCATTTCTGCAACTTGATCTTGTGTCCAATTGTTTTTTTTTCTAAGTTTTTTGATGATGCTATAGTCCATAATGTTTGATTATAGTCAATAAAAAATTATAGATGGTTTTATTTTAGTAATATAAAAACTATTTTCAAGTTTTTTTAAACTGTTTTTATTAAATATCTTAACAAAAAAATGTATTGAAAAGTTTTTGTTTGTATAAAATGATATATCAAAAATAGCATTAATATTAAAATTGTAATGAAATTTTTCAATTGTTAAGAAAATGAGTTGTAGTGTTAAATTAGCATTCTCAAAATAGCTTGAATACTACTCCGTTGGTAATTTTAGTTTCAGTAAAATCTCCAATTTGTAATGGTTTTTTGGAAGAAATGATGATTTGTTTCATATTATCTGTATATCATTCATATTGATAATTTCACTTGTCATCCTGTGCTAAAAAATCATTGATCAAAGATGTTCTAATATTTCAAATCTCTTTTTGGTTATTTGAAAGTGAAATTTTGTTTAGTAATTCATTTAGTTTTTGCCATCTTTTATGTTTTATTTTATATGGAATATTGTCTGGAATGTTTTGGTTTGCGTAAGTTCATGGTCTAGGTGAATAAATTCCTATATAAATCATATCAAAATTTCAGTACTCCACTAAATTTAATGTTTCTTGAAAATCATCTTCAGTTTCGTTTGGAAATCCAATTATAATATCGGTTGTAATGCTGATTTTTCTATTAAGTTTTTGTATTTTATCTATAAATTCTTTTGCTTTTTGATTATTATATCATCTATTCATAGCTTTCAATATTTGATCTGATCACGATTGAAATGGGATATGGATATGTGGACAAAGTTTTTCTTCTTTTTCATGTAGTTCCAACAATTCATTGCTGTAATAAGTTGGATATGGAGAAGTATATCTAAGCCGTTTCAATCAATCTAATTTCAAAACTTCTTTTATTATTTCTACAAACTTTGGATGTTTATTTACTATTTGTCATAGTAATACTATTTCTTCAGCTCAGTTTTGTAGATGAACTTTACACTCATTTACGATATGTTCTACTTCAAAATTTCTTTCTAGTCCTCTAGCATAAGGGACAATACAGTATGAACAAAACTGATTACATCAGGTGGAAATCGGAATATAAGCTGTTTTCTTGTGTCTTATATTCATAGAAGTATTTTGATTTTCTGGGATTATTTTTTCGTATTCGTTCAATAAATCACTGTTATATTTGATTTTATATCAAATTTTTTCTAATATTTTTGGTAGGAATCAAGTATCATCGATTCTTCGAAACAACTCTATGTTTTCAAAGGTTTTTTTTAGATTAAAAAATTGTGGATTGAATGCATTGTTGATGGGCACAATTCCAGACGATTTATCGATCGTCTGAGATTGTGCATTATTTATTTCTTCCGTGCTTAATCACATTATTTCATAATTTCCCATATTTATTGTTCACAAAAAATTTCCTATTCTCAAATTTTGAGGTAATTTCTTTTTTGTAAGTTTGCTATTTCTAATATTGTGTTGGATCATGCATCAAGTAATCCAGATTTTTTGAGTTTTTTTGAAGTCTTTTAATAATCATGTTATTTTATCTTCTGCTTTTTGTCTGACAGAACATGTGATCAATATGATGATATCAGCATCGTTTTGTTCATCTGTATAGGAAAATCAGCAATTCAATAGGATTGATTTTATTCTAGCATGATCTGCGTAATTCATTTGGCAACCGAATGTGAGTATATGGAATTTCATAGTTTTAATTTTTTAAAATACTATAAGTTCATAAATTTTCAATTAATTTATAGGCGGAGATTCGAACTAGTATCTTTAAAAGGTAAATGAGAATTTGTTTGTAGTGCTTATTTGTATCTGGGTGCTTTTAGTTTATTGATCGTCATCAATCTACTGTTAATGTTTCTCAATGAATGTAACTAGCATCATCTGAAGCTAAAAATGCTACTGCTTTTGCAATTTCTTCTGCTTCTCCAAACCTTCATGCTGGAGTATGGTTTAGCAACATTTTACTTACTTCATCATTTTCCAAGCTTTCTTTTGTCATATCTGTCCTGATAAATCATGGTGCTACAGCATTTATATTAATATTGCGTGATGCGTACTCTATTGCCAAAGATCTTGTTAGATTGATTACAGCTGCTTTGGTTGTACAATATGATGATGCATGAGCAAATCATCTTTTTCCTAAAATAGAAGATATTGAAATAATTTTTCAACTTTTTTGCTTTAACATATATTTTATTACATTATTTGTACATAAAAATACTCATTTTAGATTTATATTTATGACAAAATCTCGTTCCTCTTCTGTTAGTTCCTCAAAGGCTTTTGTAGGACCAATTCATGCATTGTTGACCAAAATATCTATTTTTCAAAAATTTTTAATAGTTGTGTCGACTAGGTTTTTTACATCTTTTGAATTTGAAACATCACATTTTACTGCTATAGCTTTTCAACCAAAATCTTCAATTTCTTTTACTATTTTTGTGCAATTTTCTAGTTTTGTACTTGAAATTACTACACTTGCTCAATTTTTTGCAAGCTCTAAAGCGGTTGCTTTTCAGATTCCTCTACTGGAACCAGTAACTATGGCTACCTTGTTTTTAAATTTCATGTTGTTATTTTTTAAGGAATAAAGTTTTTTATTTTATCAGTTTTGAATACTTTATTTTAATAAATATTTGTTTCTACGAATGATAGTAATATATAAAAGAACATTATTAAATCAAATGGAAAAGAATACTTATTATTTTGGTACTTTTTTGTTTTTAACTTGCAAAAAAATCTTGCTTTTTTATAAGTATTTTCGTTATGATTTTAGTTTTTATTTTGAACAATGTCTTATGTTATTTTAACATTTTTTGTTTTTGTATTATTGTTTTTTACATATTTATTTCCTGGTTTTTATTTTAGTGAATTGGTTTTAAGTTTTTTGCCATATATTGTTCTTTTTACAATCCTTACTTTTGCAACTCAATTTGTCTTATTAAAAAATAAAAAGGTTTGAATTTATGCTAAATTCTCACCCTTGTTTATTTTAATGTTTGGTCTTTTATTTTTTCTTTATTCCAAAGACTACACAAATTTTTATAATTGAGATTGATTTGATCAACAGGAATGAACTGGGATAAATGTTTTGTATTCAAATATTTTGTATAAAAATCACAACTATACTGGGATTTTGGATTGGATAAATAAATATGATGCTGATGTGGTTTTGATGGTAGAATTTGCTGATGAGCATTATCAAAATATGAAAGAAAATTTGTATGATAAATATCCTTACTCTGCTCGTACTAGTTGGTCACAAAAATATTTCTGAAATGTTGTCTTTAGTAAATATCCAATTGATAACTTAACTGATAATGTAGATCAATGAACATGGAGATATTCACATTTCAACTTGAAGCAGGATGATAAAAATTATTATTTTTATTTAGTACATACGAGTTCTCCTGCAGCTTATAAATTTTTTACTATGAGAAATAAACAATTCAATATATTGATGAATGATTTTGAAAAGCATGATTTGGAACAATCACAAAACAATCATGTAATGGTTTTGTGAGATTTCAATGTTTCTCCGTGGTCTATTTATTATAAAAAATTAGAAGCTGTAATGTCTGGATTCAAAAATATGACAAAAAATTTTAGGATACTATTTACTTGGAGAATAAAATCATTACCTTTTATTATATCTCACATTGATCATATATTTATAGACGATGATTCTGTTGTGTCAAATATTACCAAATTAAATACTCCAGGTTCAGATCATAGATGATTCTTTATTGAAAATTTTAGATAATTTAATTCTTTGAAATGTTTCAATTTATTTGGGATTTTGTTCGTTATCCGTTTGATCAAGATAAAGAAAAAAATAAATTTTCTAAGTTTTTGAATTTGTTGTTGAAGGACTACCCTGCTTTTTTGTGGTTCAAACCTACTTGGCAAAGGATTGTAGTTTCTCCACTTTTGTTTATTGCAAAAATTTTTCAGAAAAAAAAGTAGTTTTTTAACATTTATGAATTTTATTTTTGAATTTTTTATTCATCAGCTTGTTTGAAATTCTTAATATTTTTTCTCACTTCGTCAGAATACCCAGCTTCAATTAATCTTTTCGCCATCCTCAGATCTAGTCATTCAAATTTATCAAGATTGTCAGCTAGATACCATGACTCCCCAATTTTAATCGCTACTTTCGCGATCTCATTATGGTCAAATCTTTTAAATTTATCAAGGGTTTATCAACTTTGTAAAGTTGAAAATATTTTACCATCTAGGTGATTAAATACCATCTGTTGAGTGCTAAAGAATAGTATGTGTGATGGATGATCTGGGTGGTAAAATTATATTTTATTTTATTATTTTTCGCTTGATTTTTTGTGTAAAATATATATTATATGTGATGTGTGTCTACATGAATTTATTAAAAGCAAAACTATTTCTTTTATGTTTTTAGACCTTATATTATGCAAAAAATCTCTATTCAAGACTCATATTTTAATATTTTGGAAATGCTTGATCAGCAACCATGATCCGAGCAAATACTCAATGCATTGATTCAATTGGAATCAGATATTGAATCTGCAGTTTTTGATATATTAAAAAATTATCAAGCACAAAACAAAAAAATCAATAATACCAAAATATATCAAGCGATGCATAGTAGAAATTTCGAGTTAAGAAATGTTTTGGAATCCAGAATTATGCAAATAGCAACGGGCGACAAAATGAGTATTAGTGATTTACTGGATCAGTGCATTGCTCATCTTAATAAAATACTAGATAATCAAGAAAATATGGAAGATATACTAAAAAAGATGAAAATTTGTTACAAAAAAGTCGAAGATACAATTCTTCCGCCAGATGAAAAGCCAATCCAAACAGGTTCTTGAAATTGATGGATTGAAAAGAGAGAATGATACAACAAGTTTTGATTGTTGCTTAATTTACTTAGAGAAAAATGAATTTATACCGATGATTTGTATGTGGCTATCGGAGTAAATCAAAAAAATCAGATGAGAGAGCAAAGTTATCTTTATATTTATATTCCTAGAATCAATAAAACAATTCTTATCAATAATTCTTACGGAGAAAAAACCTTTATTTATAATTGATATATCCAATTGAATTATTTTTTGGGAAACACAAAAATCTGAATCAAAAATAACGAAAATATCGTTGGTGTCAATTTTGACTATGAAAATATTACAAACTGGAAATCCAAGATGAATTATTATTTATTTGAAAAACAAGAAACAGATAAACCCCTAATCTGAGAAAAAATTAATGTAGAAAAATTTGTAAAAAGACAAGATTTTGTAGATTTTTATGAATGCTTATCAGATGAAGAAAAAAATATGGCTATCAAAGGTGCACATGAATATGAAAAATTAGCAGAGAATTATCCAAACATACCCAAGACTTATGGATGACTAATTCCCTTATTATGATGAACAGTTAAATGTTGGAGGTGATGATATGTAGAAGCATTATTGAAATGAGATGAAGAGTGAAAGAAATATTATGAAGAACGAAAAAAAATAAATTCTAAAAAAATAAGAACAAGAGAGGGGTTTTTGGATTTTTATGAACGCTTATCAGAAGCAGAAAGGAAAATGGTTGTTGGCAGTTTTGCTAAGTATAAAGAACTAGCAAAGACTTATTTAAACATACCCAAGAGTTATGAATGAATAATCTCCTTATTATGATGAAATAATAAATGTTTAGGATGATGATATGTAGAAGCATTATTGAAATGAGAGGAAGAATGAAAGAGATATTATGAAGAACGAAAAAAGATGAAAAAATAAAAAAATAAATCGCAAATTACGGAAACTCTCCCAAAGCTTTCATACATACAACAGCCCCTAACCAGAGGTTGTTTTATAAATTTATTCAAAAAACTTTTTTCATTTTAATTTATCTGGTAAGTATTGTTGTTCTACTTTTGAGTCTTTGTAGTCATGTGGATACTTATATTCTGCTCAATATCATAATTCTTCTGTAAGTTTGCTAGTAGAGTTTCTTAGGTGGATGGGTACTTCTAAATTTCAAAACTCCTCTACTGCTTTTCTTGTATCTAGTATACTTTTATATACTGCATTTGACTTTGCTGACTTAGCTAAGTATATTGCTGCGTGGAATAATGCAAACTCTGCTTCAGGGAATCAAACTTTTTGTACTGCATCAAAAGCTTGATTTGCTATCAATAATGCGTTTGAATTTGCCAAACCAATATCTTCACTAGCAAGGATTATCATTCTTCTAGCTATAAATAGTGGGTCTTCTCATGCTTTTATCATTCTTTGTAACCGGTATGCTGTCGCATCGACATCACTACCACGCATTGATTTGATAAAAGCTGATATTACATTATAATGTTCATCTCCATCTCTATCATAATAAATATTTTTTTGTGTGTTTTTTTGGACATCATCTAAATTTAATTTTCATTTTCATTTATATAAAATACTTGCTTCCAATATGTTTATTCAAGTTCTGAGGTCTCCGTTAGCTAGTTTGGAAATTAGAGTCAGTACTTCGTCATTTATTTGGATTTCTGGATATTTTTGGTAAATTTTTTTTAGATTCTTTTTTAGAAAATCAAATATTTCTTCTGGCTCTAGCTGTTTGAATACAAACGTTCTACATCTTGATAACAAAGCATTGTTTATATAAAATCATGGATTTTCGGTGCTTGCTCATATTAATGTAATAATTCATTTTTCTACGAATGGTAATAATGTATCTTGTTGTGCTTTATTTCGCCTGTGTATTTCGTCCAAAAATACTATTGATGCTTTTGCAAAACTGAAATTTATTTTTGCTTGTTTTATGATTTCTACTAAATCTTCTTTTTTACTTATAACTCAAGATAATTCTCGAAATTGTGCATCCATCTTTTTTGCTATAATTCTAGCTAATGTTGTTTTTCAGGTTCATGCTGGTCCCCAAAAAAGCATAGATGGAATATATTTACTATCCAAAAAACTAGATATAGGTAGTAATATATCTTTTTGTCCTGCAAAATCTTCTATTTTTTGTGGTCTTAATAGACTTGATAATGGTTCTAGCATTTGTGGTTTGTAAAGTTATAGCCCCTTAACTACGGAGTTCTCCGTAACGAGTAAGGGGATACTTATCAGCTTTTAATAAATCCCCCTTAATCCCCCTTACTAAGGGGGACATTCAAAAACTTTATAAACTATTTATTTGTAACTACTTACTAACCTTGTCATAAAGTTTTTGTTCCACTTCTAATTTTCATGCTTTTTGTCGATCTATATCTATTTTTAGTTCTTCTGTGATTTTTTGTAAGATAAAGAATTTTTCTAAACTATCTTGAGAAGCTTTGGATATGTCTTCTACAAATTGTTTTGTTTTTTCATCTCATAATTGCTTGAAATATTCTGTTAGTTTTTCTTGACCTCCAAATCTTTGTTCTAAATTATCTATTCTAGATTTAAACTCTTGACGAATTAATGTTTGAGGGATAGTAATTTTCATGCTTTTGTCTCTGATATTATTTATATACTCTTCTATATTTTTAATGAGTTCGGAATCGTGTTTTTGTTTTTCTATTTCATTTTTGATATATTCTTTTAATTGTTGTAGATTTTCTACTTCTTTTTGATCTGGGAAAAACTTTTTAATATTTTCTTCTGTAAATTCTGGTAATATGATTTGTTTGATGTCTTTGATGATAACATTAATTTTTGCAGGGGTTTGTTCTGATTTTCTTTTATGGAAGGTGGGAGGTAAATCATTTTCTTTGTAGTCTAATTCAAAATTCATATTTTTTTCTTTTCATATAAAAATATCATAAAATTTAGATTCTGTAAATTCTGGTTCTCATACATAAACTGTACCAATTTCTAAAGATTTTCAATCTTTATCTAGGAAATCCAATGAAACTTTTGAAACAGTATCTTTTTCTATTTTGTTGGTATCTTTGTATTCTGCGTAGTTTTTCTTTAGTTGTAATAATGAATCTTCTATTTCTTTATCGGTAGCCTTAGTCTCCATTTTTCACATTTTCAAAGATTTTCGTTTATCGTTTAGAATTTGAACCTCAGGATAAATGTCTAATTTTATACCTACTCTATTTTCTTTATCATATTCTTTTGGCTCATAAGGCTCTCAAATAAACTTTATTTCTTGATTTTCATCTAAGACTTCGTGTAATCATTTATTTATTAAATATTCATAAGTTCCCATCTTTACATGTTCTGGATTTAATTTTTCTTCTATTAAGTTGATGGGAGCATGACCATCTCTAAATCAAGAGATTTTTAGATCTTTTCCTAAAATTTTAATAGCTTCATTTTTAGCGTTTTCCTTTTCTTCATCAGTAAATATTACTTGAATTTCGTAATTTGAATCTTCTAATTTTATTAGTTTTTTTTCCATAACAAAAAATAAATGAATAAAATTGATTACTTAATCAATAAACAAATTTGCTTTAAATTCAAGAAGAAAAAAAGAAGATTATAAAGTCTTTCCTACCACCCGGCCCCGTAGGACTACGGGGCGGGTGGTAGGATTGTATAAACTGTTAAATTTCTTCTTGAAAAAGAAAACAATATAATTACGATGTGTTTAGCAGATTTTTTAGTATTTACAAAAGTTTATGCCACGTATTGAAGATGTAATAAAAGATTTATGAGTTGCAAAGGGTACTTTTTCTAGGTATTATGAAAAAGTTACTGGAAAAGAAATAACAGCAAAAACTGTTATAGTTTCTGATGCAAATTTATTAAAAATTAAAAAGCTTTTAGAAAAAAATTGAAAACTAGGTGCAAAGGTTGTCAAAAAAGAAGAAACAAAGCCAACAGCATTAAAATCAGATGAATTATTGTGAGGTGGTGGTTTTTTGGCATGACTTTGATTTACTAGGCAAGAAGAAACTCCTGTTTATGAAGACGATGATGAAGATGAAATCATTGAAGATTTGACAGAAGAAGAAGAGGCGGAGATACAAAAAGTTATACAAGACGAGTTTGCTTCAAAACCTTCCAAACAAGATTTGGTTAAAAAAGAAAAAAAATCCAGTGTTTCTGTTACAGTAGAAGATATAATTTCTCATAGTGGTAGGCCTGCTCCAAAGACCATTACTTATGAAAAACCTAGATATGACAAAAAATCTTGATGAGATTATCCTAGATGACAAAAAGTAAAATGAGTTATTACTACAAGTAAAGGTAAGTATAAAGAAACTGAAAATACACAAATTGAAGAACAAAAAGTTGTTAAAAAGCCAAAAATAGCTACTACTTCAGCAAACTTGGTAAAAAAAGAAGAAATAGTTATTGATTGAAATATTTCTGTAAAAGAGTTTTCTGAAAAGATGGGAGTCCCACTAAATGAACTGATGAGAGTTTTGATGCAAAATCAATTAATGTTATGAATTACTGCTAATTTGGATTTTGATACAGCATCTTTGATAGCAGAAGAATTTTGAGTAACAGTAAAAAAAGAAGAAAATACACAAATGGATTTAGAGAGTTTTATTACGGGAGATTTACAGTCCTTATTAGATATGGACAAAGAAGCTTCTCATTTAGAAGAAAGAGCTCCTATCGTGACTATTATGGGACATGTAGATCATGGTAAAACTACTCTACTTGATTATCTTAGAAAAACTGCTTTTGCTTCCAAAGAAGCTTGATGAATTACTCAATCTATTTGAGCATCCATAGCAGAATGTAATGGTAAAAAAATTACTTTTATAGATACTCCATGACATGAATTATTTACTGATTTGAGAGCCAGATGAGCAAAACTTACAAATGTAGCAGTGATAGTTGTTGCTGCAGATGATAGTGTGATGCCACAAACTATAGAATCTATAAATCATGCAAAATCTGCTGGTGTTCCGATTATTATTGCTATTACAAAAATAGACAAAGAAGGTAAAAAGAATATAGAACAAATAAAAACAGATTTATCTGCAAATGGTATTACTCCAGAAGATTGGGGATGAGAGACTCCAATTATTCCAGTTTCTGGTAAAACTGGAGCATGAATTCCAGAACTTTTGGAAGCGATACTTTTACAAGCAGAAATGTTAGAATTGAAATATAATCCAGATAGATCTGCTATATGAGTAGTTTTGGATGCCCACAAAGACCCAAAACAATGAGTTGTTACAAGTATGATAGTAATGACAGGAACTCTAAAAGTTTGAGATGTTATTGTGGCATACAATACTTATGGTAAAGTTAGAAGGATGCAAGATTGGACTTGAAAAATAATTAGAGTTGCTAGATGAGGAGAACCAATTCAAATACTTTGAATTACTGATTTGCCAGAAGCAGGTAGGATGGTAGAGGTTGTGAAAAATGAAAAAGAAGCTAGTACAAAAATAACATTGATTCAAGAACAAGAAATAAAACAAGGTTCTAAATCAGCAGTTCAAGATTTCTTATCTAAATTGTGAGCTTGAGATAGTGACGAAAAAACAGAATTAAGATTAATCTTAAAATCTGATGGATCTAGTAGTTTGAGTGCATTGGAACAGGCTGTTCTTTGAGTTTCTACACCAGACAATGTTATTATTAAAATAGTGCATCAAGATGTATGACATTTTAATGATTCAGATCTTTCTTTAGCGCAAGCATCTGGAGCATTGTTGTTATGATTTAATATTTCTATAAATTCTGTATTAAAGAAAAAAGCAGAACAAATGAAAGTAGAAATGAAAGCTTATGATGTGATATATGAATTGACTACATACTTAGAAGATTTGACTATGTGAATGATAAAGTACGAAGAGATAGAAGTAGTTACTTGAAAATTAGAAATATTATGAATTTTCTATACAAAGTGAAAAGAAATGGTTGTGGGTGGGAAAGTAATTGAGTGAATCGCTCAAAACAAATCTAAATTTAGAGTTATTAGATGAGAAGATATTATTGCTTGATGAGAAATAATCTCTCTCCACAAAAATAAAGATGAAATTAAAAAAGCAAATGAATGAGAAGAATGTGGTATGAAAGTAAAAGTATCCAAAAAAATAGAAGAATGAGATATAATAGAGTTCTGGGAAATGCAAGAAGTGAAGTAGTTTATCAAGTTGAAAGTTGGAGTGTTTTTTAATATAAATATTTCAAAAACAATATTGATATTTGGACATGAAATTCAAAAGAAGAAAGTATAAAAAAACTTTTATTCTAGGTTTATTCTAGGTATGTTATATTATATAAATAGATGAAATTTATTTTATAAGTTCTATGTCGCTAAAATACCCAAAACAGATTGGTCCAGTATTTCATTCATCGGATTGTTCCAATATTTTCATTCAAGCATATATTTTGATAGGACTATTTTTAATAGTTTTTTTTATTGCTTCCAAGTTTGGTTTGAGATGCATGAGATCTTCTCCTCTACAAACAGGGCAAGTATGTTGATTGATAGTTTTGCTATCTTGGTTTTTACAGTCACAAAAAACCTTAGTTTTTGTGTTAAGCTCTATATGAGTTTCTAGTCCAATGACTAGCTCTAAATCTAATGATTTAAGTTTTTTTTCTATAGTTTTCATGATAATTTTTGTAAAAAATAAAAGGAATACTAATGATAATCTATAGTTGTTTTTGCTCCTAAGAGCAATTCCTTTTGTTATTCATCCCTTGAGTAGGAATTAAACGTTTTGGATCTGTCATGGTATCAATGGTTTTTAATAAAAAAAGCCTCCTAGAGATTTTTCTAGGAAGCTTTGTATTTGTTTACTAAACTTTATTTTCTAGAAAAATCTCCTTTGGTTTGAAAGGTTATTATTATTTACATTATTGTTTTGTAGAACAATTAAGTGCATAATAAAGAGATTTCTCAAATAAAACTAATTCAACAGTTAGATTATATTCTTTTATTCCAAAAAAGCAAATCTTTTTAAATTTAAATTCAATAAGTACTACTTATCTTCTTCTTGAATATTCTTAAAACAGCGAACAGAAAATGCTCAAGCACGACATTTTATACTTGTACTCACCTCAGAAGAATCAAAAAACATGAGATAAGCATTATGAACAGCTGGACTAGAAGACCAATAAAGAGCACTTCTGCCCTGAGCATAAACCATAGCTCTAGACATATAATTACGACAACCTGCAAGAGGCAATAAAAAATCATTACTAAATTTTATAGCTTTTTTATTACTAAAAAATTTCTTATAATCTTTATAATTTGATGGTAAACCATTTAGTTTCCCCCAAGTCAAAAAAAGCTGATTCCATTCTCCTATACTTGGCACATGAAAACCATCAGGACATGGTCATTGCCTATTTTGAGCATCAATTCCTATTGGGATACTACTTAAATTATCTTTTAAATGTCCACCTCGCAAATTATAATTAGGAATAATTGACCAATCAGGTCCTGCTAAAATAAATGTATCATCATTATAATATCCACTAAAAGTTTTTGGACCATAAGCACTTATATCTGGTTTTAAATTACTCATTTTATCCAGGTTTCCTGTATTAGAAAATCCATGATTATTTCCTCGTTGATAATAATAACCATAAGAGTTTGGTCCAGTCCCTGCCTCTAAAGCTCATAAATTTCTGTCCATAATCACAAAAGTATTGTTTCAATCACTGATTGTTATAGTAGCTATAGTAGATGATTGATCAATAATTATCCCTCATACTTCTTCTCATTTTTTTCATTTTATAAAACATATTCATAATATTGTTCACAATAATATTAATCACAGCATTCATAGTATTTTTTTAGTTTTTTTATTCATTTTGTATTAAATAAAAAAATAAATAAGTTAATAGTTCTTTTATAAAAAAAATTATATATTGATTAAGGATATATATTTTTTTAACTTAATCAACACTTAACATCGAAAACTTAATTTTCAACCAAAAAGCACCAGTAGAATATTTTTTAAAAATAGTTAGATATTAATTGATATATTTTTTACTTGTATTGTAGTAAACTTCATAAGGAGTTTTGTATCACAATATCTTTCTTGGTTTATGATTAATCATGTCTTGTATATTTTGAATTTCTTCATCTGTTCGTCCATTTATATTTACTCATTTTGGTATAAATCGTCTTACAAATCAATTATGTCTTTCATTTGTTCATCTTTGCCAACTTGAATATGGATCTGCACGATAACATTGTCGATGTAATTCTTTAATCTTTGAAAATTCTACTCAATTATCAAAGGTTATACTTTCTATTTTCTCTCCATTTAACATTGATTTTATTGTCATATTTATCGTTCCTGCTTTTAAATTTCAAATTTTTTTCAGTAGATAATAACGAGCTTTTCTATCAACCAATGACATAAGTCATCACTTATATTTATGTCCAGATACTATAGTATCTCACTCAAAATCTCATATTCTTCAACGTTGATTTATTATTTCTGCTCTATCTTTTATATTTGGAACATCTTGATATATTTTTTTCCTTTTGTTGCCCTTGTGAACAGTCTTGTATCAATATTGCTTAAATCTTAAATACCTTTGTAGCATCGGATTATATTCACGAATAAAACGATAAAATGTTGACGTACTTATTGTTTTTGTCCCAAACTCAATATTTATGCGTCAAATAATCTCATCTACTCACCAACTACTTCATTTCTCCTTTAATAAGTTTTCTAACAACTTACGCTGTTTATTATCTTTTCGAAGAATAATATGTTTCTGGTTTGCCTTATATCTTCTTTCTAAACGCATATTTTCTGCTTTTATTGGACAATATTTTATAATTCATCGTCATTTATCTATGCTGTTACGATCTATTTCTTTAGATATCGATGTGTGTTGACGTCATAAACGCCTTCCCATCTCACGCAAAGATAAGTTTAATTGAATATATCCATAAATTTTTACTCTTTCCTCTTGAGTTATTTGTCCTTTTTTACATCATTGTGTTTGCACCATCTTTTAATTTAGTTAGGGAATGAAGGAATCTAACTATATTTATTTGGTGGTGCTTTTTGAATGATAATTAACCAAGGAAAACAAAAATTGTTTGAAAATTAAGTAATTTTATATATACATGTTTCATGCATGTTTCATGTGTTATCATATTTATTTATAAAATATAAAATAATGTGAAAAAAATTATTTCTTTTGGCTTTAGTTGTGGCTTTGTCCTCTCTATCTATAACTTTTTGACAAAATTATTCTATGGAAGAAAGAATGGCTTATGACTATGCCTATAAAAATGGAATTACTACTATGAATTCAATCCAAAGTGCTGATATGTGATGATGACTTACTAGGATTGCTATGGCAAAGATGCTTTCAAATTATGCTATAAATACATTGTGATTGAGTCCAGATACTAGTAAAGATTGTTCTTTTGCTGATGTCAGTACTACTTTAGATACAAAATATGGTAATTGAGTGACAAAAGCATGTCAATTAGGTTTGATGTGAGTAGGGATTGCTAATTTTTATCCAAATGGTCTGGTTACGAGAGCAGAATTTGGGACTGTACTCTCAAGAGCATTAAATGCAAAAGATAGGACAAAATTAGACAAAATGAATAATGCAAGTCCTTACTATGCACAGCATTTGAAATACTTGAAAGAGCAATGAATTATGAATAATATTTCAAATTCAAATAGTTTAGAGCGCAGATGACGAGTTATGACCATGCTGATGAGAAGTGATGAAAATAGCAATAATGATTCGTGACGAGATTTAATTGAAGAAGGTAATGGATTCACTTATCGTTCAAAAATTGTGCAACGGTGGAATTGAAATAATTATAGAAATGAAGAATATTGATTCCATTTAACTCTTCCAGAAACTTGGAATGATTGTATAGTAGCTCATCAACAAACAGTTAGTAAAAAAACAAATAAAACTGAACACGAAGAATTTCAGTTAATTTGTCCATGGGAGTATGCATGAGATAGCAATGTAAATTCATATATTCCAAACTGATATGCAAGGTTAGTAGATATCGTAGTTGTATGACCTGATACTAATGATTGGACTTTGAGCTATCTAGCAGATCAAACATTATTGGAGAACAATAAATATAAATTTTGATTTGGAATATCTGATGCAAGTAAAGATATCTTTGATTGAAAAATTAATGCGAGTGATTTAGAGTGCTGAAAATATCCAAATTGTACTTGTCACGAAAAAGATAGTTATTTGAAATGAGAATATTGGGATAAAGTACCAGATAATTATCAAGAAATTTGATGTTTCATTACAACTATAGTAAAGGATCATATTGAAATATTTGATGTTTAATTTATACTATCATTAATATATATTGTTATTTAAGAAAAAGGTCTCATAAAAAGACCTTTTTTTGAAGAAAACTACAATTAATATTGATATGATGGCGCTCGTAGCCAGCCTTGAATAGTATAACCAGTCGGATTAGAAACGGTTGTTCCACTCCTAGATATTTGAGCACCAATGGGAGCCCACGATGTTCCAGAATTCTGGTGAGCAATTTTTATAAATGAGCTTGTCACTTGAATAATAATTGCTACATGTCCGTAGCCTTGTGATCCACCCGACATACATAATATGTCGCCAGGTCTCGGCTCAATTGTTCCACCATTTGCATATGCTATTAGTCCTTTTGCTGATGCATTGCCATACCATGTATTTGCATTACCACCTTGAGAGCCAGTGTTAATAATGTTTAATCCGTACACTTGGCTATAATATCTGTTGCAAAATTCCGTGCATTGGTAATAACCACTGGAAAGATTGGATGTTCCATTACAATAAACATTAGCACCATTGACACTTCCTAGGTTCGCACCATAAACCCAGTTACTGGTATACATTGGACTTGTATAGACAAGAATTGGTTCAGCGTAGTATCGATAGCCATAAGAGCCATCAATAGTCATTGGATAGAAGTTGACAATTCCTCTAGAAAATGTTGCATAAAATGTAACATCTACGTAACTAACTCCAGCAGAGTATGATGCTTGTCCAGCGATACCACCACACAATGAAGCAGCTTTTACATATGCTGTACCAGCTATGCCAAAATTACTACCATCTTGTTTCGAAATTCTGACAGTAAATTGGTTTCCGCTTTTACTTTGAAGCTTCGCTCGAAGGATACCACCACTGTGTATGCCACAATTGCCACCAATTGTGACAGAAGAGCTACTATTTGATGTATAGTTGCCTACAGTCGGAGATGAATAGTAGGTTACAGAACTGGTAGCCTTCATATTGAATAGTGGTTCGTTTAGTTCTGGTTGCTCGGCTAGCACCATACTTTCCTTTTCGCAGGAAACGAAAAACATTCCTGCTATCATTAGCACTGTAAACAGTGCAAAAAAATTCAATTTTGTATTCATTTTGTAATTTTTTTTGTTTTTTCTAACTCTCAATAGGAAAGAATCAGAGCTTTCTTTATTAGTAGTCCTATTTACTACGGTTTTTTACAAAGTAACTTTCTTTGGATGTTGAGTAACAAAGTCATCACACTTCGGATTTCGTCTTCTCTTGGAGAAAATTTACTTTTTTTTGAAAATCTATATTCAGATCTCGAATTTTTGAACTATATTTATTTGAAAATGAAATTCAAGAGAGAAATCTAGTGAGATTAAGATTCTAGTGAGATAAAAATTTAATCATAACATAACATTTCATTGATTTTTTTTTCAAAATATTTATTTTAGTAGTAAACGAA
>Ga0209718_1001417_pt1 | contig 27149 bp, 22 predicted proteins | sample AD_JPNAS1_MetaG_FD_184420 | JGI IMG/M metagenome (GOLD analysis project Ga0209718, IMG submission 184420) | Active sludge microbial communities of municipal wastewater-treating anaerobic digesters from Japan - AD_JPNAS1_MetaG (SPAdes) (version 2) | ecosystem: Engineered > Bioreactor > Anaerobic... | reverse complement strand
GCCTTGCCAAGCCCCCTCCCTCATGCCAAAATGACCCTCATTCAGCACCTGAAGGAAGCGTGCGCCCGCCAGCCAGCGGCCAGCGTTGCGCTGGCCGCTGGCTGGCGGGATCGCTTTCCAAGCATGATGGCCGCTGAAAAAATTTCATCATCTTTGCCATCCCTCGATCTTAAAGACGCGTTCGGCAAGTTTGCGGTCCGGCTTGCCTGAGTCTGGTGTGAACCACACCTCAAAACGAGCCGCGTAAGGCTTGCCCCAATCACCTTCGTAGATCGTGAACCCGGCCTTCGCGCCGAACCGTTCCGACGGGGTGGCCGACCATGTCATACGCGTCCTTGATTTCGCTTCCACTCTATCAACGGATAAAGGTGTGCCCTTGGTGACCTCAAACGCTTTTAGATACACAGAACCAGGTTCGCCGGGATTGATCGAATAGGCGACGCCGTAGATTCCGGGCTGCATTCCTGTAAGCAATTTGAACGGATGCCCCGCGTCGCCTGCGAGACGGCCGGCCAACTCGCGGGATCTGGCGCGGGCCGAAGCCACAGCGGCTTCGGGATCCGTCAGGAATCCCGAAAATTCTGCTTCTAAATGGGCTATTGTGGCTTTGGTTACACGGCGTTCACGATCATCTGATTCTTCAAAGATTTCGACCCAGACCCCGCCACACTCAATCATGACTCGACTCTCCTGCAGGTCATTATCCACGTTCAATTTCGGCGTAACCAGATTGCTTCCCTCGTGAACATGCTGCACCGGATACCGGCCCCACTGTTTGAGATCAAGGCAGAGGAGACATCGCGTTTGAAACCGGTGAGTGCCACCGAACTCTGAAATGTAGCCATGCAATGTATCTCGGGGTTCTCCGCCGTAACTCCAGCGTCTCGACGCAAAGTGGTTGCCCTGGTCTACAAACACATGCCAGTCCGGAGAAGCTTCAATGTAGTCACGGAAAGCTTTGGGGTGATCGATTGATGCTTTGCGCAACGAGGGCATCGCAGGTATGAAATCCGGCACGCCGGTTCCCGGAATGGCCAGCGCTTGGCGAACAGCGCTCTGAAGCTCATCACTCCCGGCAGGCGTACTTGAGCCCCAACGGTCGGTTGCATCTTGAACGGGCTCAGCAATCTCAACGCCTTCGGGAATCGTTAAATTGTCCGCAAACCCGTCTTCACTTGGCCCAAACATCAGCGTAAACATCACGAAACCCAAGGCGAAGCTAGTCACAACTCCACACGCGACAAGGAGACAAAGGTTGGTGACGCCGATGCGCCATCTCTTCCGAATAAAGTTCCATAGGGTTGCGGCGATGATGCCCAAGAATGCGATTCCCGTACCCAAGAGTAGGACGTCGGTCAGAACGACAAGAGGTTGCCATCGGACGGCTGCCGTGATCACAAAGCAGCCGAGGAGGCAGAGGTAGACCAGCGCAGGCAACCATCGGCTGCTGAAATATCGCGTCAGTATTCTCATTTCCCGCTCCGCTAAGAGACGGGAACAACCCCCGTCCCGGATTGCTTTGAATGGTAGCACTGAGGGTGCAGATTGTCGAGCCGGTGCGTAATCGGTGGATGGATCGATTGGAACTTGTTGCGACCACATAGTGGCTCGCAACGACGAGTGTAAAAACGACCGAGCCGCCTGTCTCCGGCTCCACGCCCCCATCAGGGTCACATATTCGAATATGTGACCCTCGAACGCCCGAACACAGAGCGCCGAATGATGGGCGGCACGTATTCAGTGCGGTGACAAGAGCCGCGCGATGCGCGGGTCGCGGCACCGCTTTTGCGCACAGCCCTGTCACTGCACCCATGCTCAAAAAGCGGCGTCGCGCGGAATACCGCTTGCCGCCGCACTGATCCTTTCACCAAAGTTGCGAAGCACTGATATCGAAATCGGTCTTGTCCGACGCGGCGGAAAAGGGGTATGATACAAAGCACAGTGGGCGCTCGGGTCGTACGCTGGGGTCAGCGGTGGCGGGGCGCACGAGGATGGGGGAAGACGAATGAAGCAGCTTTCACGGCGCGGTTTTTTGCGTACCAGCGTTGCAGCCGGTGCGTTTTCTTTGGCTGGGTATTCAAGCATGTCGATCGCCAAACCGGCGGTGTTCCGCAAGCCGGGGGACCGGCTGAATATGGCGTTTATCGGTTCGGGCGGGCGCGGCGGGGCGAACCTTAAGGAGTTTTACGATCTGGGCGAGCAGATTGTCGCTGTGTGCGATGTCGACCGCGGACGCCTCAACCACTCTGCCAATGTGGTGAAAGAGCGTTGCCCCGATGTGCGCAAGTATCAGGATTTCCGCGAACTGCTGGCGACCGAGAAGGATCTGGACGCGGTGGTGGTGTCGACGCCCGATCACATGCACGCGGCGGCGGCGATCGCGGCCATGAAACAGGGCTGCCATGTCTACGTTGAAAAACCGCTGGTGCGCACGGTGTGGGAGGCGCGCCGCTTTGCGGAAGTCGCCAAGGCGTGCGGCGTGATGACCCAGATGGGCAATAACGGTAACGGTTCGGATCACCAGCGCCGCAATATCGAGATCGTGCAGTCCGGCGTGCTGGGCGATATCCGCGAGATCCATGTTTCGACCGACCGTCCGATCTGGCCGCAGGCGATCAATCGGCCGGAGGGCAGCGACCCGGTGCCGGAGACGTTGGCGTGGGACTGCTGGCTGGGCATTGCGCCGGAGCGCCCCTACAAGAAGGATGTGTATCACTCTTTCAAATGGCGTGGCTGGTTTGACTTCGGCACCGGTGCGATGGGCGACATCGCCTGCCATAGTATGAGCTTCTTCTGGCGCGCCCTGCAACTGGGTGAGGCGATTTCGGCCGAGACCGTGAAGACGACGGAGCGTTTCTCGGAGACCTATCCGGCGGCGACGACGGTGAAGCTTGTCGTGCGCTCCGCCAAGCAGCAGAAGCCGGTCACGATCTACTGGTACGACGGTAAGACCAAGCCGGCCGACGAAGTGTGCCCGGAGGCGATTGCCACGTGGCAGAGCATCGGCGTGGGGTCCACGCTGATCATCGGCGAGAAGGGCAAGTTCATGAACGGCGCGGTCTGCATGGCGGGCGAGCCCAAGTTCCGCGGCTACGGCCAACATGAGGCGACCAAGGGCATCCCGGTCACGCTGCCGCGCGTCAAGAATCACCACTGGGAGTTTGCTGAGGCGATCCGCGGCGGTGCGACGCCCTTCTCTCATTACGATCATGCGGTGCCATTGACCGAGGCTGTGTTGCTGGGATGCATCTCGCAGCAGGTGCCGGGTGAACTGCTGTGGGATGCGTCGGCCTGTCGCTTTAAGAACAGCGAGGCGGCCAACGCGCTGTTGAAGCCCCATGTGCGCAAAGGATGGGAGATCGGTTGAACAGGATGTGTCCGGGCGGCATCCGCCCGGGAAGACGTGATAGCAAAGAAGGAGACGGCGATATGAAGACACGGCGTGAGTTTATGAAGGATGCGGGGCTTGCGTGCGCGGGCCTTGCGGCGTTGCGCGGCAGCGCGAGGACGGTGGCGGGTGCCAAGAAGATTCCGGTCGGTATTCAACTCTACTCGTTCCGCAAGCAGGGCGAAAAGGACTTTGCGGGAATCATCAAGAAGTCGGCCGAATTGGGTTTCGCCGGTGTGGAGTTCGCGGGGTACGGGCCGTATGGCGGCAAACCGGCTGAACTCAAGAAGATGCTTGATGACGCGGGGTTGAAGGCGTTCGGCACGCACACGGGGCACAACCTGATCCAGCCGGACCAGATTCAGAAGACGATCGATTTCCATAAGGCGCTGGGGTGTCCTTACATCATCGTGCCGTGGATCGATCCGAAACAGATGGCGACGAAGGACGCCTGCCTCAAACTCGCCGAAGCGCTCACGCGTGCGAGCGACACCGCGCAGGCGGCGGGCCTGTATGTGGGCTATCACGCGCACGGCGGCGACTTCCAAAAGATCGATGGCGACCGCACCGCGTGGGAGGTACTCTTTGACCACACGCCGAAGGCCTTTATCCATCAGATCGACCTGGGTAACTGTCTGGGTGGCGGCGGCGATCCCTACGCCATGATCGCCCGTTATCCCGGACGGTCACTGAGTGTGCATCTCAAAGAGCACGGCGGTCCGAAAGGAGCGGTGTTCGGGCAGGGCACTGTCGACTTCAAGCGCGCGTTGACGCTGTGTGAGCAGGTCGGCGGCACGACCTGCTACGTGATCGAGCACGAGAGCGATCCCGAACATGCGTTCGAGGCCGCCAAGAAGTGCTTGGATTACGTGGCATCGCTGTAGGTGCCTCCGCGCACAGCGCGGAGAGTGGTTTCAGGCTCGCGGCGCGCCGGGAGGGACGAGCGTCTGCTCGTCCGGCGGCGTAAACGCCGCCCGCAGAACCGCCGCCCACAGAACGGGAGGACGCTGAACGCCGGTTGTTCAGCCACGGAACACGGGGCACACGGAAAGGCGGGGCGCTGCTTTTTCAAACCGCGAATTATGCGAATCCGCGCACGGCGCGGCTGCCAAAGCCCCGGAGGGGCGGCTTCACCTTAGCCCGGCGCTCGTAGGAGTCTCCGGTGCCGGGCTGTGTGTTTATCGGGTGCGCAAGATACGCCACGGGAAGAAGTAGACGGCGTAGACCACGGCATAGACGATGAATGAGTCGAGCTTGAGGAAGTAGCAGGCTGCGAAGAAAAAAATCAGCAGGTGCATGCGTACCACGTTCCGGTAGGGGCGGACCATGGCGGCTCCAAAGATGTCGGGGTTCAGGCGTTTTGACGGGGGCGCCGGAGTGTCCGGGCAAGCATGCGAATTGTCGCCGCAGCGCCGGGAGCGGATGGCGGTGCGCAGCGGCTTGAAGATCTGTTCCCGCTCGGCGATCAGCATCGGTATGAGAAAGAGCCCGTACGGTTTCATGAGGTGTTTGAAAGCCATCGCCAACAGGAGCGGCGGATTTGTAAAGGCCGCGCCGAAACCGTCGCGCGGCACGCCGTCGAGCGGGAAAAAGCCTTGAAGGAAAACAGAGTGCCCGGCGTGAAAGCCGCAGAAGTGGAGCGAGAAGAAGCCTAGGAAAAAGAGCCCCCCGAGAATTCCGGCAAAGACAGTTGAGGGTTTCGATGCCGACTTGGCATCGACAACGTTGAGTACGCGCAGACTAATGCAGGCTGCGGCCCCCAGAGCGGCGAGGAGCGTGGCGTATCCGGAGATCAAGCTGCTCAGCCAGAGACTCCAGACAAGGTCGTGCGTCTCCCATTTGAGCAAGTACGCCATGCTCAGTCCGATGATAAACGCAAACAGGTCGGGCAGGGTGCGGCGCCACGCCGGCAAGCCAGGCGGCACGTCAGTGCCGTCGGCTGCGGGGCTTTTTTTGTCGGCCTGCTGCAAGCGTCATTCCTCGCGCGCTTTGTCTTCATCGCGGAGCAGTCGCATATTCGGGCCGATATAAATCTGGCGCGGGCGCTGGAGCTTGAAGCGCGGGTCTTCGCGGGCCTCTTTCCAGTGCGCGATCCAGCCGGGCAGCCGTCCGAGTGCGAACATCACCGTGAACATCTCTTTGGGGATGCCGATGGCGCGGTAGATGATACCGCTGTAGAAATCCACGTTGGGGTAGAGATTGCGCGATAGGAAATACTCGTCGTTCAGGCCGTAATCCTCAAGTTCATGCGCGATGTCGAGCAGCGGGTCATTGACCTTGAGCACGTTAAGCAAGTCGTGGCAGCACGCCTTGATGATTTTCGCACGCGGGTCGTAGGTTTTGTAAACGCGGTGCCCAAAACCGTAGAGGAGCTTGTGGCCTTTTGAGGCTTTGACTTGTTCGACGTAGTCGCGCACGCTCTGACCGCTGTCGCGGATTTCTTCGAGCATGTCGATCACCATCTGATTCGCGCCACCGTGCAGCGGCCCCCAGAGGGCGCAGATGCCGGCCGACACCGAGGCGTAGAGGTTGACACGTGCGCTGCCGACAAGCCGCACGGTTGCGGTCGAACAGTTCTGTTCGTGGTCGGCATGGAGGATCAGGAGGACGTTCAGCGCCCGCACGATCTCTGGCCGGATTTCATACGGACAGACCGGCGAGCTGAACATCATGTTGAGGAAATTCGCGCAGTATTTGAGGTCGTGGCGCGGATAGACGAAAGGCTCGCCGATCGATTTCTTGTATGAGAACGCGGCGATTGTGCGCAGTTTGCTCATCAGGCGCGTGGCGGCGATGCGGATCTCCTCCTCGGGCTCGTCGGGGCGGTGCTGCGTCAGTTCGGGGTAGAAGGTTGACAGCGACACCACCATTGCGGAAAGAATCGCCATCGGGTGGGCGCGATCCGGGAAGCGGTAGAAAAAATGCCGCATGTCTTCGTGGATCATCGAGTGTTCGTTCAAGAGGCTCGACCACCGTGCACGCTCTTCCGGGGTGGGCATGTGCCCGTTGATCAACAGATAGGCGACTTCCACAAAGCGCGAGTGGGCGGCGAGATCCTCGACCGGATATCCGCGATAACGCAAAATCCCTTTTTCGCCATCCAGATAGGTGATGGCGCTTTCGCAGGAACCGGTGTTGAGGTATCCGTAGTCCAACGTGACGGCACCGGTCTTTTTGCGCAATGCGGTGATATCGATCCCGAGTTCATGCTCGCTGCCGGTAATTATCGGGAACTCGTGGTCTTGGCCGCGGAAATGAAGGGAGGCAATGTCGTCAGATGTAGGCATATAGACTTTCGTGAGCGGTTATCGGGGGTGGTGGAAAAGGCGAGCGGACGGATGGATCACTTGTCCGCACCGTTGAGGCGCTGCGCAAAGAACCAGCTAAGGACCGCGTTGTCGTCATAGGTGCGGGTCCAGACGTTGTGGCCGGCGCCGGGATACTCGCGGTACTGGATGTTGCCGCCGTACGCCTTGAGGGCGTTGACCATGTCGCGCGAACGGTTTACGGGCACGGCACCGTCTTTGTCGCCGTGGAAGGTCCAGATCGGGACGCACTTGATGGCGGGCGCCTGCGCGGTGTCGCCGCCGCCGCAGATCGGCAGGGCTGCCGCGAACAGTTTCGGTTCACGCTGGATGGCATCCCATGTGCCGTAGCCGCCCATCGAGATGCCGGTTACGTAGACGCGCGTCGGATCGACCGGCAGGGATGCCATGGTTGTACGAACCAGTTCCAGCGCCAGGCGCATGGGGTACGACGGTTCGGCGGGCATTGCGTGTGACGGCGCGTCCCAGGGAACTTCGACCCAGCGCTTTCCTGCCGGGCATTGCGGGATCAGCAGGATGGCGGGATCGTTGGCCTGCTGGCCATAACGGATCAGCGACGCGATGCCGTGTACGAGTTGGCTGACGTTGTTGGTGCCGCGCTCGCCGGCGCCGTGCAGGAACAGGACAAGCGGGAGCTTGCGGTCCGCGGCTACGCCGGTCGGCCGGTAGAGGCGGTAGAGTAGTTTCTCACCCGCAGAATTACTGAAGCACTCGGCAGTGGTCAGTTCGGCGGGGGATTGTGCGTACAACGGAGCACGCATCACGCACAGGAGCGCAACGGCAAAACAGGCAAACAGGCTGTGGGGGTTCATGTTGGACGATCCTTTCAAAATGCAGTGGCACAAAACTCGAAAAAAACGTCCCAAAGGATAACAATGCGTGGCACGGGCTGTCAAACAGGAAGGATTTTCGCATTGCCCGATCGGGGTCTTAAAACGTATGATATGCACCTATGTCTAATGAGCCTCAAAATAAACGTGAGATGCCCCCCAAGCAGCCCCCGGTTTTGCCGCCGTCGACCGAGAAGAAGGAGAGGGACGCTGCCGGTGCCATGCCGCCCAAGCGGGTGTTCGGGGCATGGATGGTGGTGGGGATGCTGTTGCTCCTCATGCTGGGTATGATTTACCACAAGCCGGAAGGTGAGTTCAAACCGATCGATCAACTTGCATTCCGCAACATGGTCAAGGAGGGACAAATCGAAGAGGTTTCGCTGGTGCGCGAGGCCAACGGCATCACCTACCTGCGCGGAACGAAAAAGGGCGTGGCCAAGGAGCGGTTCCGTGTCAATGTGATCCCCTCCGAAAATCTCGAACAGTTCCTGTTGGAGAACAACATTCCGTGTCCGGTGGTGAACAGCAACAACTTCTTCGGCCCGCTGTTGCGCGAACTGCTGATGATCGCGCTTTTCTTGGGGGTTCTCTATTTTGTGTTCTTCCGTCAGGTCAGGTCCGCCAACATGGGGGCCATGAGTTTCGGCAAGAGCAGGGCCAAGATGCTCAATCAGGACAAGAAAAAGCTCACCTTCGCGAATGTGGCCGGTATTCAGGAGGCGAAGGAGGAGGTGCAGGAGATCGTCGAATTCCTGAAGGATCCGCAGAAATTCCAGAAACTGGGCGGACGCATCCCCAAGGGCGTGCTGCTGATGGGGCCGCCCGGCACGGGCAAGACGCTGCTGGCGAAGGCAATCGCCGGGGAGGCGGGCGTGCCCTTCTTCAGTATCAGTGGATCTGACTTCGTCGAGATGTTCGTGGGCGTGGGGGCGTCGCGCGTGCGCGACATGTTCGAGCAGGGCAAAAAACATGCGCCCTGCCTGATCTTTATCGATGAGATCGATGCTGTCGGGCGTAGCCGTTTCTCCGGCATCGGCGGCGGTCACGACGAGCGCGAGCAGACGCTCAATGCGTTGCTGGTGGAGATGGATGGCTTCGAGACTTCGGAGGGTGTGATCATCATCGCGGCGACCAACCGCGCTGACGTGCTGGATCCCGCGCTGTTGCGTCCGGGGCGTTTTGACCGCCAGATCATCATCGACCTGCCGACGCTTGCCGGCCGCAAAGAAATCCTCGATATGCACGCGCAGAAGATCAAGCTCTCGTCCGACGCAGATCTTTCACGCATCGCACGCGGTACGCCGGGGTTCTCCGGTGCTGATCTTGCCAACCTGCTCAACGAGGCCGCGCTGTTGGCTGCGCGTGGCAGTAAGCAGTCGGTGGAGCACATCGACCTTGAAGAGGCGCGCGACAAGGTGCTGTGGGGCCGCGAGCGCCGCAGCCGCGCCATGGAAGACCGCGAGCGCCGCATCACGGCGTGGCACGAGTCCGGTCATGCGCTGTTGCAAGTGCTGTGCGAACATGCCGAGCCGCTGCACAAGGTCACGATCATTCCGCGCGGGCAAGCGCTGGGAGCGACGATGTCGCTGCCGGAGCGTGACGTGCTCAACCGTACTAAGAAGGAGTTGCTCGATCAGTTGGTCGTGCTGATGGGGGGACGTATCGCGGAGCAGATGTTCACCGGTGATTTGTCGACCGGTGCACGTATGGACATTAAGATGGCCAGCGAGATCGCGCGCAAAATGGTTTGTGCCTACGGCATGAGCGATGCTTTCGGGTTCCAGTCGTTCGGCGATAATCAGGAGACGCTCTTCCTTGGCCGCGAGGTGGCGCGCCATCAGGCGTACAGCGAGGCCACGGCGCGCAAGATCGATGAAGAGGTCGATCGGCTGGTGTCGGAAGCTTATGCGCGGGCCTCGCAAATGCTGGCGGAGAACCGTGCGCGACTGGAGATGTTGGTGGAGCACCTGCTTGAGGCCGAAACCATGGACGGCCGCGATGTCGAAGAACTGATCAAGGAAGGGCGGATTCGGAGCGATGACGAACGTGCTGCCCAAGAGTCGGCGCATGAGGATTCGGTAGATGCGTCGCTCGCTATTGACGCACCCCCGGTGCAGCCTGCCGATGATACGCCTGTACCCGCGAAAGAAGGCGTGGCGCCGCCGCCGCTGCCGTGGGAGTAACGCACAAGGGTTGGGTGCAAGGGTAAACGCTATGGATGAACGATCTGTCCAGTTTCGGGAGTGGCAGTGCCGGGAACGGCGCTTGCCGTTGACGCGGACCTTGGTGATGGGCATTGTCAATGTGACGCCTGACTCGTTTTCCGATGGCGGCAAGTGGTTCGACGAGGAACGCGCCGTGGCCCATGCGCTGGAGTTGGTGGAGGAGGGGGCGGATATCCTCGACATCGGCGGTGAGTCGACGCAGCCGGGCATCGCGCCGGTCAGTGAGGACGAAGAGTGCCGGCGCGTGCTGCCGGTGCTCCGTCGTGTGGCGGCAGTCTGCGATGTGCCGATATCGGTCGATACGCGCAACGCCGCTGTCGCGCGCGAGGCGGTCGCGGCTGGCGCGTGTATCGTGAATGACGTAATGCCGTTCGCCGGTGACGTCGCGATGGCGGCGGTTGTGCGTGAAACCGGCGCGGGGATGGTCGCCATGCACATGCGTGGCAACCCACAGGCTATGGCGGGACTTACGGACTATGATGACGTGGTCGGCGAGGTGGAGGAAACGCTGCGCGAGGCGTTGGTTTTTGCCGCTGAACAGGGCATTGCGACGGAGCAGATGGTCATTGATCCCGGTATTGGTTTCGCCAAAAACACGGTGCAGAATGTGACGCTGTTGGCGGCTACGGAACGATTCGCGCGGCTTGCGCCGGTGTTGATCGGCGTGTCCCGCAAGCGGTTCATCGGCGAACTGTGCGGCGAGCCTGTGGCGACCGAACGGGTGGGGGGCAGCGTCGGGATTGCGGTTTGGTGTGCGATGCACGGTGCCGCCGTGGTGCGCGTCCACGATGTCAAAGCGACCCGTCAGGCGCTGACCGCTGTACAGGCGTTGATGGCTTAGGGCGCGATCATGATGCGGAGAGTCAGAATAGAATGGCTGGTGATGTTGCTGGTGTTGGCCCTTGCGCCTTCGGCGGGGCTGGTGCAGGCGGTGGAGGGGCCGCAGTTGCCGCGCAGGACCGCGCCTGCGGCACCGGTCTATTCGAGTGACGGCACGGTGACGGTTTTTGCGCCCAGGAACAAGGCTGGCTATCGTATGCCGGTGCTGACCTTTGTGACGCAGTTCAGTGCCGAGTTGCAACGGGTGTTGCGGATCAAGTTGGGGACGCAACTTGCGCCGTTAGAGGTGGCGATCGGCGGGCAGAGCGATGGTGACACACGTGTGCTGACGGCGCGCCTGCGCGATAGCGGCGGCGTGGTGCGCGAGCGGATCGAACTGCCTGATCCCGAAGCGGCGGATCTGGATCTGTTCCGGCGTGCGATCTGCGTGGCGTTGCTGCGTGGCTGGATGGTGGAGGCCGGAGGGACCGAAGCCACCATGCAGGATGTGCCGTTATGGCTGATCGACGGACTGCTGCGCTATGTCGATCGCGAGCGGCGTCAAGCGGATATCGACCGCACGCTGTTGCTCTGGTCGCGGGCCTGTCTGCCGCCTGCTGCCGCGCTGGTCGAGACCGACAGTCTGGCGGCGACACGCGAGCCCGCGGTCGCTGCGGTGCTTGCGAGTTGGCTGATGGAACGGCGCGACGGGACCTCGTATTTCGAACAATTGTTGCGCGCGGCCGCGACCGGTGTGCCGTGGTCGGCCGGTCGGGTTGCGCAGATGTTGGCGGGGAGTGATGATACGTTTGCTTTCGACGTATACGTGGATCGGCGGATGCTGACCGAGAGCCGCGTTGTGACGCGGCCGGGGCTGACGACGAACGGGATTGTCCGTCGTTTCCGCGCGTACCTGTTGCTGTACCCCGCGTTTTATGATAAAAACTTTAGCGACACCCACCCGTGGTGTACGTTTCAACAGGCGGTGGTGCGTGCGGAAGTGCCTGAGGTGCGCGCTGCCGCCGCTGCACAAAGCGTACGCATGCGGGTCGCTGCGGTTGGGCGTGATGGCATGCTTCTTGCGGTTGCTGACGCCTACGGAGCCTTTCTCAACGCATTGGCGCGCGGTGCGGAACAGGGGGAGTTGGCGCGCCTGCTGCTGGAGGCGGAGGGGATGCGCGGGACGCTCGAGCGGCGCGTGGCGAGTGGTGAGGTTTTTCAGCGGAGCGCGGGTGCGCAGGGAGTTGGCGCGCAAAGGAATTGACATGGCGAAAGCGGACGAAAACAAGAAAACGATCGTCGGCCAGATCCATCCGGATGTGTTGTCGTTCACGGTTGGCAAGGATCCGGTGCTGGATCTGGAGTTGGCCGTGTGGGATTGTCTGGGCACGGCGGCGCACGTGACGATGCTTTCAAAGATGCGCGTCACGCCGCCGATCATGGGGACAGAAGAACGCAACCGGGTGGTTGCGGCGTTGGTCGAGATCATCCGCGAGGTGCGCGACGGGACGTTTACAATTACAGAGGCCGACCAGGACGTGCATCTGGCGGTGGAGCGGCGGTTGACGGAGCGGTTGGGCGATCTCGGGCGCAGGGTGCACACCGGGCGCAGCCGCAACGATCAGGTGGCAGTGGACATTCGCCTGCATGCCAAGGATCAGTTGCTGGGGTTGGCCGAGGAGGTCGCCGTGTTGGTTGAGCGGCTGACGGCGTTCGGTCGGCGTCATGTGCGGTTGCCGATGGTGGGGCGTACCCACTTGCAGCCGGCGATGCCGAGTACGGTGGGCCTGTGGGCCACCGGGTATGCCGAGTTGCTTTTGGACGATCTGCCGCTGGTGGAGGCTGCCTATATCACAAACGATCGTTGTCCGCTCGGCTCGGCCGCCGGATATGGTGTGCCGCTGCCGCTGGATCGTGCGTTGACGGCGCGGTTGCTGGGTTTCGATCGTCCGCATCACAACGTTTTCCACGCGAGCAATGCGCGCGGCAAGAACGAGGCGGTGATGCTTGCCGCCTGCGGACAACTCATGCTGAGTTTGTCGCGTCTGGCCGAGGACCTGATTCTATTTTCGATGCCGGAGTTCGGTTATTTCGTATTGCCGCCCGAGTTGTGTACCGGCAGCAGTATCATGCCGCAGAAGTACAATCCGGATGTACTGGAGTTGATCCGCGCCAAGGCCGCGATGGTGCTGGGTTACGGCACGGCGGCGAACACCATTTTGAAGGCGCTGCCGGGCGGCTACAACCGCGACCTGCAGGAGACCAAAGAACTGTACATGGAGGGGTTGCGCGTGACGCGCGCATCGCTGCGTATCATGGCGCTGATGGTTGCCGCGCTCAAGGTGCGGCCCGAGCGGCTGCGCGCGGGATTTGCGCCGGGCGTGTTCGCGACCGACCGCGCGCTGGAACTGGTAGCCGGTGGCGTGCCGTTCCGCGATGCCTATCAACATGTGCGGTCGCATCTCGATGAGTTGGAGGCGGCCGATCCCGATCAGGCGGTGGCCGCCAAGACGCACGAGGGCGGTACGGCGGGTCTTGATTTCAATTTTTACCGCACACGCGCCGGCGAGGTACGCCGGTGGGCGCGCGAACGGCGCAGGCATGCTTATGCGGCCTTCGCCAAGCTACTGGGCGTGGCGTTTCCGGTGGTGTGAGAGTGATGGAGTTTGTGAAGAGGAAGACGGAGAAAGGATGACGAGCATGAGGATTCAACAGGTGGTGGCAGGCGTTGGAATGTTCCTGGGTACGGCGGTGTGCGCGGTGGCTCAGGAGGCGGCTGCGGCCGCGGCGTCGCCTGCGGTTAATGAATATGGTATGTCGTTCAAGCAGGCTTGGGGATACGGCGGCTGGATCATGTGGATACTTGCCGCGGTCTCGGTGTTCGCTCTGGCGATGGTCTTTTATTTTATGGTTGTCCTGCGTTCTAACGCGGTGACGCCGCACGAGCTGATGGTGGACCTGCTTGCGCGCATCCGCGCCAACGACCTGAACGAGGTGCGCCGGCTCTGCGAGCGCCATCCCTGTGCGTTGGCGTCGGTTGTGCTGGCCATGCTCGACTGCCTGCGTAACGTGCCGCAGTGCGACGTGTCGTTATTGCGGGGGGCGGCCGAATCGGAGGGCGCGCGCCAGGCTGACGCGATTCAGGGGCAGACCGAGTTCCTGCTGGACGTGGCGACAATCGCGCCGTTGCTGGGGTTGCTGGGCACGGTGCTAGGCATGCTCACAGCTTTCGGATCGGTGGCGAGCGACATTGCCAGCGCCAAGCCGGTGGTGCTCGCGGCGGGCGTCTCGCAAGCGATCGTCACGACGGTTTTCGGTCTGGTTGTCGCGATTCCCTGTATGGCTTTTTACGCTTGGTTCCGCCGTCGTGCGAGCCGCCAGATCGCCAACCTTGAGAGTGCTTCGGCTGAGATCATGACCGCGATTATCGGTGTGGCCTCGGGGGCAGAGGGCTCCACCTACGCTGACCGGTAACCAAAAGGAGGTGCGGCAACCATGACTTTTCGCAAGACCCGACGGGGCGTGCTCCCGACAATCCAGTTGACATCCATGATGGATATCATCTTCCTGTTGCTCTTTTTCTTTATTACGACTTCGGTCTTTTCGCAATGGGAGTATGAGATCAATATCAGCCTGCCCTCGGCCCAGAGCGGTAAGGTGCCGGATCGCTTGCCCGGTGAGATCATCATCAACATCACTAAGGATGGACGTGTCTCTGTCAACCAGCAGGACTTGACCCTCGACGCGCTCAGGACGCGCCTCGACCGTCTGGCGCGCTACTTCCCGGGGCAGCCGGTCGTGCTGCGTGCCGATAAAGAGACGCTCTATGAGGATGTGATCAAGGTGATCGACACCTGCCGCAAAGCCGATATCTGGAACTTTTCGATGGCGACGACCGAGGAGAAGAGCGACGCGACGGAGAAAAAATGATGAGGTGTGTCATATACCTATGCGCGGGGATATTGCTGGCCGGTCTGAATGCCGTGGCGGCCACCGATTCCGTGGACGTGACCGACCGCATGCAGTTGGCGGACGGGCTCTTCCGCCGCAACCTCTTCGATCTGGCGGCGCGCGAGTATGCGACGCTGGCTGAGACGCCGGACGTGCCCGCGCTTGATGACGTGCTTTTCCGTCTGGGTGAGTGTTGTCGACGCTTGAAAAAACTGCCCGAGGCCGAGGCCGCTTACAAACGTCTGGTCGAGTCCTTCCCGGAAAGCCGCAACGCGCTGCGTGCCCGGTTGCAGCGCGCCTTGATCCTGATGGAGTCCGGCGGTTCTTCGCTTGATGGGGCTGTTACCGAGTTTACCAAGTTGTCAGAAGCCTCCATGCCGGCCGAGGTGCGCGCGGCCGCGCTCTACCACGGCGGCGAAACGCTTGAGAAATTGAAGCGTCCGGATGAGGCGTTGGCGCGTTATGAGGTGCTGGTCAAAGAGTATGTGGACACCGATTACGGGATGTATGCCGGACTGCGCAAAGCTTGGCTGTTGACGCGGCGCAACACGGCGGAGGATCGCCGTCGCGCCTTGGGCATCTATCTGGATCTGGCCCATAAGGCCAAGGATGTCAAGGTGGTCGAGGAGGCTTCGTATTTCGCGGCGCAGGTCTCGCTGCTGGATGGCCGTCACGAAGAGAGCGCTAACCTCTTCCTGACGCTACGTACCAAGTTCCCGAATTCGCCGCGTGTAACCGAGAGCGCCCTGCCCGCCGCATGGGCCAACTACCATGCAGGCCGTTACAAGGAGGGCTCCGAGCTGTTGGACCGCGTGATCGGCCACGCGCAGCACCCGGACCGCGAAGAGATCCTCTACGTCAAAGCGAACTGTTTGCGCCAGCTTGAACAACGCGCTGATGCGGTGGCGACGTATACCCGGCAGTTGACCGAATTCCCGAAAGGCAAGCTGGCACCGCCGGCCCAGTATGAACGACTCTCAACGCTTTACAGCGACGGCAAATACCAAGAGGTTTTGGACGCCGCTGCGCAGATTGTCTCGCCGCTTCCGGAGTATGCCGACAATATCTACTGGATGAGCGCGGAGTCAGCGGTTGCCGTGCAGAAGGTCGAAGCTGCCGTGCAGAACTATCGTATGTTGGTGGATAAGTGCCCTGAGAGTCCGTTCGTTAAGGACGCGCTCTATCGGTTGGGATGGCTGTTGCAGAAACAGGAGACGTGGGAATCGGCGGCGGCTTGGTTCCAACAGGTGGCCGAGCGTTTCCCCAAGGATCCGCTGGCCTCGAAGGCGCTCTATGCCGCCGGGGTCTGTCGTTCGCGCCTCGGCCAGAGCGATGCCGCTTTGCGCGATTGGACCGCGCTGTTGACACAGTATCCGGAGAGCGAGGAGGTGGCCGAGACGCTTTACCAGAAGGCAATGGAGGAGTTGCGTGCCAAGAACCCGCGTGCGGCTGGCGCGACGCTGGATGAGCGCACACGCCGTTTCCCGGATGATGCGCGCAAGGCCGAGGTGCTCTATTGGCGCGCTGCGGTGGCCCGTCAGACTGGTGACCGGGTGGAAGCGGAAAAGTTGTTCCGTGCCTGTTTGGCTGCTTCGCCGCCGAAGGAGTTCGAGCGCGAGTCGATGCTGGATTTGGGTCTCTTGCTACAGGAAGATGGACGCAAGGAAGAGGCCGCTAAGATCTTTCAGGCGTTGCTAGACGCGCCGATTACCGAAAGGATCGGCCCCGACCGTTTAGCGTGGCTTGCGGAATTTCAATTGGGCCAGAAACGGCTAGACGCTGCGGCCAAAGCGGCGAACGCCCTGTTGGCGCTCAAGCCTGACAAGGGCTGGGTGCAGACCGCGTGGGCCCTGCTCGGCAGGGTGCATCGGGCCAAGGAGGAGCGCGATCCCGCGATTCATGCGTTCAAGGAGGCGCTGGCCTCTGGCGCATCAACCGCCTACGGTGCCGAGGCGGCACTGCGACTGGGCGAACTGCTGATGCAGGCCGGCAGTTTTGATGAGGCCGCGAATTATTTTAACGACGCCGCTGCGCGCGCGTCCACACCGGAGCTGCTGGGACTGCGGGTGCATGCCTACATGGGGCTTGCACGCAACGCTGAAGCGAAGGGTGACGAAGATGCCGCGCTACGCTACTACATGAGCGTCGGCATCCTATTCAATGATGCCACGCTTGTGCCGGAGGCGCTGCACAAAGCCGCGATCCTGCTCGACAAGCTGGGGCGCGGACAGGAGGCGCAGGCGATGCGTGAAGAATTGAAGGCGCGCTATCCGGATTCGCCGCTATCGCGCCAGGGATCGACGCAGACAGAGACGCAGTCTCGTGAGGAGAAGGGTGGAGCATGATACCGCACGGCTTTGGACAGCAGCAGAGACAGAGCGAGCATCACGTGATGTTGGCCTGCGTGGCCGTTTTGTTGTCCGCGGTCATCCATGTGATCTGCATGTACTTTTTTGCAGACTGGGCGATGGGCAGCGTTGCGACCGGCCTGCGCCAGAAATCGCGTAAATGGTTTGAGGACGACCGCGTGCCGCCGATGCGCGTGGAGATGATGCACGCCGATCCGATGCGTATTGCCGAGAGAATAATGGGCGAACGCGAGGCGCCGAGCCGCGGACCGATCGAAGCCGGCGAGCGAGTGGACGAACTCAGCCAGAGCGCGACTCCCGTGCTCACTGTGCCGCCACCGATCCCGCGTGAAGCGTTGATGCCGGGCGTACCTGTGCTGAAACAGGTGGTCCCCGAGCAGATCGACACCACACCTTGGATGCCGCGCCAGGAGATCGCACAGATTTTTGACCGCACCGTGCAGGATGATGTGGCCGCTTTGCCACGGCGCGAAATCCCGATGATTGAACGGGTGCCCAAAGCACCAGATATTGTGCCGTCGATCGATCTGGTCGGTCGCCGTTTTGGCAGGGATCCTGAACTGCCTAAGCCTGCAGAGGCGGCGGAAATATTCGATACGGATATCACCAAGGGGACCTTCAAGCCGCCGGTTGCAGAAGTGCCCGAGACCGTGGCGAAAGTCAGTACCGGTACAACCGAATCGCGTTTCGGGGTGCGGCCCGGTGAGAAGACGGGCGTAACCGCTGAAGGTGCGGTAGTCGGAGGTGCGGCGGCCGGAAAGAACGCTGCCGGCGGTACAACTGCCGCCGGAGGCACGGCGGCTGACGGTACGACTGCCGCTGATGGTGTAACCGCCGGAAAGAAAGCCGCCGATGGCACGACCGCCGATGGTACGGCCGCCGGAAGCCCCGACGGTGAAAAGCTCACGCAGGCGCAGCAGGAACGCATCAGGAAGCAGCTTGAAGAGGCGGCCCAGCAGACGCCAGCCGGACAGGCGGTCAGCGCGGAAGAGGTGAAGGCGCGCGAGGCTCAGGCGCAGATCGCGGCGTTGCGTGAGACGATCGACTACGTGCCGATTGATGACCTGTTGGCCGTTGGTCTGGAGACTTACCGCGATCCCGCCGAGCCGGGCCGGGTTTATTTCCGTATCGGAATCCAGCCGCGCACCGACAAGCCGGTGCCGGTCATCGCCAAGGACATTGTCTTGGTGCAGGACGTTTCGGCCTCGATGACGGAGGAACGTATGGTCTTCTGTCGGCGTGGTATGGCGGCGGCGCTCCGAACCCTCAATCCGGGCGACCGCTTCAATGTGGTCGGGTTCCGCGACACATTCGAGGCCTGCTTTAAGGAGTGGGCCGTTGCCTCGACCGAAAACCTCGTCAAGGCGTCCGCGTTTGTGGATGGCATGCGCGCCTTCGGTCAGACCGACCTCTTCGGTTCGCTACGTTCGCTGATACGCCTGCCGCGCGATCCTCGGCGCCCGATGATCGCCTTGGTGGTTACAGACGGTAAACCGACCGCCGGTCTCACGGAGAGCGCCCAAATTATCGGCGAGTTTTCCAAGATCAACAGTGGCATGATTTCGGTCTTCATGTTCGGCGTCCAGAGCAAAGCCAATGTCTATCTGCTCGACATGCTTACTTACTGCAACCGCGGCACGTCAACCATCATGTATCAAGGTAACCGCTGGGATCTGCCCGCAGCGTTCCAGCCGGTCTATGAGGGAGTGCGCTATCCCGTGATGGGGGATATCAGGGTGGTTTTTGACTCGGCGTCGAAATGCGAGGTGTACCCTCAAAACACGCCCAACCTTTACAAGGGACGCCAATTAGAACTGTGCGGCGTCTGTCCGGATACCACGGAGGAATTGGTTTTTCAGGTACGCGGCTTGGCTTCAGACAAAGGCTATGACTCGATCTTCCGGCTTAGCATGTCGCGTCATGCTAAACTCGGGTCAGCCGCTTTGAAGCGGCGCTGGGCAAGCCAGAAGATGTACCACCTCGTGGCGGATTATTCGCGTGAGGCGCGCCAGCAAGTGATGGCCGAAATGTTGAAAGTCCATACGCAGTACGGTGTGCCGATCCCCTATGAATCCGAACTGAAGTGACCGCCATGATCTCTTACAAGCTCGTGATGCCTGAACACATGAACCAGTACGGTGTGTTGTTCGGCGGTAATCTGCTGAAGTGGGTGGACGAGATAGCGTGGATGGCGGTCAGCCTCGATTACCCTGGAGCGCGTTTTGTCACGATCGGCATGGACCGTGTCGAGTTCAAGAAAAGTGTCTCCGGCGGGTCGATCCTGCGCTTTGAGATCATCCGCCAGCGGGTCGGCCGTACTTCAGTCACGTACGAAGCCCGTGTTTCAAGGCGCGAATTGCATGAGAGCTTGGAGGACGTGATCTTCAGTACCGACATCACGTTCGTGCGGGTCGATGAAAACGGTGAGAAGATACCGGTTGTTTCTGCGTGCGACGCGCACTGTCAGACCGAGACAACTCCCCCCAACAGAGGTACAGGATGTCAGGCCGAAACAGAGAGGTGATCCGCTGCGGCATCTGCCCGAAGGCATGCCGCATCCCGCCGGGTTTCAGCGGCGAATGCCGGGTCCGGATGAATCTGGACGGGCGGCTGGTGGCGGTGACGTACGCGCGTCCGTGCGCGGTGCATGTGGATCCGATGGAGAAGAAACCGCTGTTTCATTTTTTTCCGGGAGCACTGATTCTGTCGCTCGGTTCGGCCGGGTGCAACCTGCATTGCAAGCACTGCCAGAATGCGGATCTTTCGCAGGGCAATCCAGAGGACATGACAGCCTTTGATCTGCCGCCGGAGGCACTTCCCGCATTGGCGAAAAAGCATGGCTGCGACCATGTGGCATACACTTACAACGAGCCGCTAATCAATTACGAGTATGTGCGTGACTGCTGTGTTGCTGCGCGCGAGGCCGGCCTGCGCAACGTGTTAGTGACAGCCGGATACATCAATGCGAAACCGCTGGCTGCGTTGCTGCCTTATGTGGATGCGGCGAACGTCGATATTAAGGGGTTCAGCGAGGACTTTTACCGAGAAGTTTGCGGAGCCAGTTTGGCACCGGTGCTGGCAACCGTCCTGCGGATGCTTGAGGCGCGTGTGCATGTGGAGATCACGAGTCTGGTGATCCCGACGCTTAATGATTCGGATGAGATGCTGGACCAACTTTTTGGGTGGGTGTCCGAGCATGCCGGCACGGAGATTCCCCTGCATCTCTCACGGTTTTTCCCGGCTTTCCGTATGACGCATCTGCCGCCCACGCCGCTGGCGACGCTGTTGCGGGCGCGGGAGCGTGCCAAGGCTGCGGGACTCAAGCATGTGTATGTAGGTAATGCCGAGGTGCCGGACGGCGACGACACTTTCTGTGCGGGTTGCGGCGCGCGCGCGGTGACGCGCCAGCGGTATGTGGTGACCGCTAACCGTATCAAGCCGGATGGCGGTTGCATAGAGTGCGGTCGGCCGGTCTATGGAGTCTGGTCATGACGCGCACGGCGCGCTTTACGCGCCGCGGCTTCTTGTTGTCGCTGGCGGCGGCGATGTTGTGCCGACGGCGACAAATGCACGTGTGCCGTCTGGATGACGCGCGTGTGCGGCAGATGGCCAAGTGGGCGGGTTAAGCGCGGGAGGGAATGATATGCGCAGGATACTGCCGGGAATGGTGTTGATCGTGTGTGCGGTCGCGATGGTGGGCTGCTCGGGCGAGCGGTCAGGGTCGCCAAGCAAGGAGGATGTGCCAATGAAAAAAGTGATGGTGTCGCCGTTGGCGGGCCGCTGGTATCAGGATAGCGAACGCGCGTTGCGCGATGAGATCGCGGAGCTATGCAAGGGTACTTCGGTCGTACGCAAAAAAAATGTGTGCGCGGTTGTAGTGCCGCACGCGGGTTACCGCTTTTCCGGGCGTGTGGCAGCAGGGGTCTATTTGCGCATTGACCCCAAGCCGATCAACCGCATTGTGGTGATGGGACCCAGCCACTACATGGGGATGCACAACCGGATCAGCATCCCGGATGCGACGCACTTCCGGACGCCGCTTGGTGAGTTGCCGGTGGACGCGGCGTTTGTGAAGCGTGCACGGGCGCTGCCCTTCGTCACGCAGGAACCGCAGGCGCACGCGCAGGAACACAGCGACCAGATTCAGTTGCCGCTCATTCAAGCGTGTCTGGCCACCAACATCCCGGTTGTGTGCATGGTGTGCGGTCAGTTCGATCCAGGGAATCTCCTGAAAGCCGCCGCCGCGTTCAGGGAGTTGCTGGATGACCGTACGCTCGTAGTTGCGAGTTCAGACTTCACGCATTACGGCGCGAACTACGGGTATGTGCCGTTCACCAATGATGTGCAAAACAAGATCGAGACGCTGGATATGGGGATCTTCGATCTGTTTGCGCGTAAGGATCTCGATGGCTTTCTGGAGCGGCTGGATGAGACGGGTGCCACGGTTTGCGGGCGCGATCCGCTGGCGTTCCTGTTAGCGATGATGCCGGAAAATGCCAAGGTCGAGCGCACGGCTTATGAAACGTCGGGACGGCTTACGCATGATACGCGGAACTCGGTGAGCTATCTCGGAGCGCTGGTGATCGGGACGTGGGCGACGCCCGCAAAACAAAACCGGCCGGCTGTAGCGAACACGGAAAAAATCCCCGCCGAAGATTGCGACCGGTTGTTGGTCTGGGCGCGTGAGACGCTTATGGAGGCCTTCAAGAGCGGTGAGCGACGCGCGGCCTTGCGCGAGCCTCCGGCCTTGACGGATGGACTGCGCGCGGTGCGAGGCGGGTTCGTGACGCTGAACAAACGGGGCGAGTTGCGCGGCTGTATCGGCGAGATTGTGCCGCGTCGCGAGATTTGGAAGGTCGTACGTGAGCAAGCGCTCAATGCGGCGTTTCACGATCCGCGTTTTCCGTCACTTACCGAAAAGGAACTCAATGAGATTGATATTGAGATTTCGATGCTGACTCCGCCGCGCCCGGTGGCATCGTGGCGTGACATTGTGATCGGCAAGCATGGGATGGTATTGACCAAGGGCGGGCGTAGCGCGGTATTCCTGCCGCAGGTCGCGCCGGAGCAGGGGTGGGGCCTCGAAGAGACGCTTACGCATCTCGCCATGAAGGCCGGACTTTCCCCGGAAGCATGGCGCGAAGGTGCGGAGTTCTTGGTGTTCGAAGCGCAGGTGATTCAAGAGAAGGCCGGGAAGGGGAACAAGGAGGATGGACGGTGAAACGAGGATTGACGGGAATCATCTGTTGCCTAGCGATATGTGCAGGCTGTGAATCGACGAGACCGGAGCATCGGGCAGAGGCGGTTAGCGCGCCTTGCGACTGGCAAGGTGCGCGTTGGATCGGTGATGGCCGGCCGTTGCTGGAGCGCGATGAAGATTATTATAAAGATGATCCCGCGCCAATCTTCCGCTGTCGCTTCCCTGTTACGAAAAAGGTGGATGCGGTACGCCTGCATGTGGTCGGTCTGGGCCTGTATGCAGCGTCGCTAAACGGTGTGCCGTTGCATGACGGGTTGGCGCCGCTGTGGACGCCGTTCGGCGCGCGTGTTTTGTACGACACCTATGACGTATCGAAGGCAGTTAGACGCGGCGACAACGAGATCCGAATAGAACTGGGCAACGGTTGGTACAACCCTTTGCCGCTGCGCATGTGGGGGCGTTTCAACCTGCGTGCGGTGCTGACGGTCGGGCGGCCCTGTCTGATCGCCAAACTGGACGTGCGTTACGCGGACGGATCGCGTGAAGAGGTGGTGAGCGACACAACGTGGCAAGTCGCAACGGGTGCGGTGGTGCGCAACAGTTTGTATCTGGGGGAAACGTACGATGCGCGGCGCGAGGGTGAGTTGACGTGGCGGCCGGCGGTGGCCGTTGCCGGGCCTGCCGGTGCGTTGCAGCCGCGTCTGGCACCGCCGGTCTGCGCATATGAGACTTGGCGGGCGAAGCAGGTGGCCGAACCGACGCCCGGTGTGTACGTGGTGGATATGGGACGGAATTTCGCCGGGGTAGCGCAGATTGATCTGGGTGTCGGTGCGCGTGGCGAACGGATTGTTTTCCGTTACGGCGAGTTACTGAATAAAGACGGCACGGTCAATGGGATGACGGGCGTGTGCGGTCAGATCAAACGCGCAGGGATGGGCGGCGCGGGAGCCCCGGCTGTGGCGGAGCAGCGGGATGAGTACATCAGGCGCGGCGGCGAACCTGAGCGCTATCGACCGCGGTTCACTTGGCACGGCTTCAGATATGTCCAGATCGAGGGCTTGGCGTCACGCCCGCGACCGGAGGATGTGACGGCATACGCGTTGGCCTCGGCTGTCAAAGACGCTTCGCGTTTCGAGTGTTCGGATCCCATGCTGAACAGGTTGCATCGTGTGTGTCGCGATACGTTTTTGGGAAATCTAATGGGTGTGCAGTCGGATTGTCCGGCGCGCGAACGTTTCGGTTACGGCGCGGATATCGCTGCTACGACAGAGGCGTTCATTTTTCAATTCGACATGCGGACTTTCTATGCGAAGACGATTCAGGACTTTGCGGATGAAGCGGCGCAAGACGGTTGGTTCACTGAGACCGCGCCGTATGTCGGCATTGCGGATCGCGGGTTCGGCGGTCGGTCGGGGCCGATCGGCTGGACGGTCGGCGTGCCGGTGATGATGCGCGACCTTTACCGGTATTACGGTGACCGTGAGGTCATCGCGCGTCACTACGAGGCCTGTGCGCGTTACCTTGAATTGGTGAAAGGCAAGTGCCCGGATCTGATTGTGCCGCGTTGCATCGGCGATCATGAGGCGCTGGAAAAAGCGCCCGAGACGCTGACGGCCACAGCGCATTTTTACCAATGGGCGCGGCTGGTCGCGGACTTTGCCACGATTCTCGGTAAACCGGAAGAGGCGAAAAAGTTTGGTGCGCTGGCAGACGATATCCGTTCGGCGTTTCAAAAGAAATTTGTGGCGGGCGGCAAGGTGGGGCAGGGACGTCAAGGCGAACAGGCGTTCGGGCTGTATCATCGGTTGATTCCGGAAGCGGATCGCCCGGCGGCACTTGAGATTTTGCGCAAGGATATCGAGGCGCATGGCGGCGCGTTGACGACCGGTATTTTCGGTACCAAATACCTGTTGGATGTTTTAAGCACGGAGGGGTTGGAAGAGTGGGCGGGCAAACTCGCGGTACGACGTGAATTCCCGGGCTGGGGTTACATGCTGGACAACGGGGCGACAACCCTGTGGGAAACGTGGAAGCCGTCCGACAACACTTACAGCCAGAATCATCCGATGTTCGGATCGGTGGATGAATGGATGATGAAGCATGTGCTGGGCATCGAGGTGCCTGATGATGTCGTAGGCTGTAACAAGGTCATGATCCGGCCAAAACCTGTGGCGGGGCTGACGTGGGCGCGCGGAAGTTACGACACGCCACACGGGCCATTGCGGGTGGATTGGAAGCTCGATGCCGGTCAGATGAAGCTGACGGTCGAGGTGCCGGACGGCGTGCGCGCCCGTGTTTGGCTGGCGGCTGAAAAGAAGTGGGTTGAAGCCCGTACCGGAAAAAATCAGTGGTGACGTCGATCCCCAAAATAAAACTATACGACACGCACGCACACTTTGACGGTTCTCCGCTGGAGACGCTGACGGTCATGGAACGAGCGCTTGCCGCTGGTGTAGAACGCGTGGTGGCGGTGGGCGGCAGCACGTCGTTGAATGTGGGGGCGATCGCGGTGGCGGGTGCTTTCCCGGAGTGTGTGCGGCTAGCGCTCGGCTTCGACCGCGATCAGGCGACGGACGCATCGCCGGAGGTGCATGTCGCAACGTTGCGCAGTCTGGCGGCTGTGAATGCATTGGCGGCGGTGGGCGAGACCGGATTGGATTTCCACTATCACTCCGAGACGGCTGAGGCGCAACGCGCACTTTTCCGCGCCCAGTTGCTGTTGGCCGATGAATGGCAATTGCCGGTGATCATTCACACGCGCGAGGCGGAAGAAGCCACGCTAGAGGTGCTGGACGAAACGCCGTGGCGCGGCGAGGGGTTGCGCGGCGTCGTGCATTGTTTCACGGGTGACAAGACCTTCGCGGAGCAACTGATCGAGCGTTCGCTGGCCATCAGCTTCAGCGGCATCGTGACTTTCCGCAACGCCGACATGCTGCGCGAAAGCGCGGCGTTTGTGCCGGACGAACGGCTGCTAATCGAGACGGATTCGCCGTTTCTGGCACCAGTGCCCAAACGTTCGCTGCGCAATGAGCCGGCTTTCGTTGTACACGTCGCCGAATGTCTGGCGGAGGTACGCGGTTCAACCGTTGAACACATCGCCGCAGTCACGTATGAGAATGCGGTGCGGCTGTTCGGGTGAGGCACTGTTTGATGAACCATGAAACACATGAAACTTCATGAAAATTGGTAAAATTGCGATGCGCGGTTATATCAGAGTGATTGGCGTTTCTTCACGGGTGGTGAGATTTTTGCGTTTGGCGCTACCGGCGGCGACATCGTCCGGGCCGATGAAAATCGCATCGGCGGCGTCGCTGGCGCCGGCGCGCGCAAAAAACTGTTTGGGTTTGAGGCGCGCCAGCATGAGGTCGACGTGCTCACCCTGTTCGCGCAGACTGCGGGCGAGGCGTGTGGCAGCTTCGCGCTGCTCGGGAAACATGTATCCGATGACGACGCCGTGTTTCTCAGCGGCGGCGGTTTCGCCCAGCAGTTCTTTCAACACCTCGACCACGACGACATCACCGAAGCCGAGTCCGACGGCGGGCGTGGGCGCGCCGCCGATGGTGGTGAGCAGGCTGTCGTAGCGGCCGCCGCCGAAGATCGCGCGGAATTTCCGCTGCGTGTCGAAAGCCTCAAAGACGATGCCCGTATAATAGGCCAGACCGCGGATCACCGAGATATCGAAAACCAAGCGGTCGGCGATGCCGTAGACTTCGGCGAGGGCAAAGAGTTCATGTAGCGCGGCGAGCGCTGGCGAGTCAGGCCCGGCGAGCGCGGCTGCCTGATCGAGCGTCTCGATGCTCAGCAGCTCGAAGGTCTTGTTGATCGCGTCGTCGCCGAGTCCTTCGGCGCGCAGCAGGACGGCGATATCGTCGTCGCTGATTTTTCCGCGTTTGTCGAGCGCCAAGAAAACGGCGGCGTGGTTATCCTGGGCGATGCCGGAGGCGGCCAGCAGTTCGGCCAGCAACTCGCGATTGTTGACGCGGATGCGGTAGGCGTCGTCGGGCATGCCCATCGCGCGCAGCGCGGCGGCGGCGGCGACGAGGATTTCGATCTCGGCCGAGACGCTCTCCTCGCCGATGATATCCATGTTCCACTGATAGTGTTCGCGTTTACGGCCGCGGGTCATCCGCTCATAGCGGAAGCACTGGGCGACCGTGAACCATTTGACCGGGAAGCTGAGTTGGCCTTGGCGAGCCGCGATCATGCGGGCGAGCGTGGGCGTCATTTCGGGACGCAGGGCAAGCTTGCGGCCGCTCTTGTCTTCGAAGTGGTAGATCTGCTCGGAGACCTCCTCGCCGCTTTTGCGTTGTAGCAGTTCGAGGCTTTCGACGACGCAGGCGTCGTAGGGCTGGAAACCGTGGGCGACCGCTGCTTCGCGCCACGCATCAAAGACACGGTTGCGCCAACGCATGTCTTCTGGATAAAAGTCACGCATGCCGCGCGGAGGATCGAAGGAGAGGGGTGTGGAACTCATGGGATTTACTTGTCACCGGCCAGCATGTCACGCATGCGTTTGCCGGGTTTGAATTTAACGACGCGGCGGACGGGAATCACCACCACGTCTTCGGGTTTATTGGGATTACGGCCGACACGGGCCTTGCGGGTGGTCACTTCAAAGACCCCGAATTCACGAAACTCCACATGTCTGCCAGCACCGAGTGCATCGATGATGCCATCGAGTGTTTGCTGGACAACGTTAAAGACATCATTCTGTGTGAGTCCGGTCTCTGCAGCGATCTGCGCAACCAGCTCGCGCTTGGTCAAAGCGGTGCCTTTCAGAGCATCAGTCTTCATAGAAGGACTCCTCGCGATGAGAGGGTTTACGGACACAAGGCTTCGGTCAATGCGTCAGCCTGCGCGACAATGGCGTCGGCGGCCTGTTCGACCGGTACCAGCGTGATCTCTTTGGAGGTACGCAGCTTGATTTCGATACCACCTTTGGCCAAGCCTTTGGCACCGACAACTACGCGGATCGGGCAGCCGATCAGGTCGGCATCCTTGAATTTCACGCCGGGGCGTTCCTCGCGGTCATCGACCAAGA
>Ga0209718_1001414_pt1 | contig 27181 bp, 29 predicted proteins | sample AD_JPNAS1_MetaG_FD_184420 | JGI IMG/M metagenome (GOLD analysis project Ga0209718, IMG submission 184420) | Active sludge microbial communities of municipal wastewater-treating anaerobic digesters from Japan - AD_JPNAS1_MetaG (SPAdes) (version 2) | ecosystem: Engineered > Bioreactor > Anaerobic... | reverse complement strand
GTTGCTCGGCGGCGGCGGGTAGTCCAGCACCCCGGCGGGGCTCCACCCCAGGAAGCCGGCGCCGTAAGCCGTGATCGGGTGTGCCGTGAGATGCTCGGTGCTCGCCCAGACCCCGACGCGCTGTTTTCCGCGCGAGGGCATGGAGACCGCCCCGCTGGACCCCTGCGGTCCCTCGACCCGAATCGTGTAGGTGGCCGCTTCGGTCAACGCGATCACGGCGCATTCGGCAAAGACCAGGGCGCGATAGAGTTCTCCCCAGGAGGCCGAGACGTAGCTGGTGCGCCCGGGCAGGGTGATGCGTGTCCGGTTGCCCTCCACGAAGGGATACCACGCCTCGTCCTCGATCAGCTCCGGCTCGAAGGGGTCCCCTGAGGGGTACATATCCACCTCCCAGAGCTGCTTCCGGCCCCGGAGCGTCCAGTCCTCGCCCAGCGCGGAGGGTCCGGGAGGGGTATCCGCCCGATCGAATCGGTCCTCGTAGAGTGTGGTCGTGACGGGTTTGAGCATCAGGACACCAGGGCATGGGCCGGGGCGGGATTCGCGACGCGCCGCTCCCCGGCGTAGATGATCGTGCGAAAGGCGCCGAGGACCGTGCCGTCGGCGCGGGCGACGACCTTGGGCGCGGCCTTATCCTCGCCGAGATCTCCCAGAATCAGGTTGGCGTCGGGCAAGGCCAGATCGCCGCGGATGTGGCCGGCCATGAGGATGGGTCCCAGGCTGTCGTACACGGCGGTCCACTGTCCGCCCTCGGCGCCGTAGCGAACCTGCTCATGGCGGTTGGTTTGCGGCAGGGCGGCCACGCGCACCGGATGCACGCCGCCCTCCCAGGCCCACCCGAGGCCGCCGGACGGCACGGCGTGGCAGAAGATGACCAGCCGGCTGACGCCGCCGACGGGGGCGCGGCGCACGCGCAGCGCGCCGGTGGGCGTGTCCAGGTCGCCGGCGTAATAACCGATGCCGTAGGCGGGCGCGGCGTCGGCATCGAGGTTGACGACGGCGCGCGCGCCGGGGAAGTAAGCGCGCCCGACGCCGCTGCGGTCATTGCGAACCGGGGCGGCCTCCGCCCCCACGGCGACGCCGGCCAGGCGGTGGCGGCGCGTCACGGCCTCGGCCTCCGCCAGGCGATGGGCGCGCTTCAGCGCCTCGATGCGCCGTTCCAGTCGTGCACCGCCCAGGGTCGGACGCTCGGTGTTCCAGGTCATCGTCGTCAGCGCGCCGCCGGCACCCACGGTCCACGTCACACGCCGCACACGCCCGTCGGGATAAATGAACTTCGTGCCGGCGTAGGCCACCTCGGCGCTGTCGGTCGCCGCCTCGCCGGGGTCGGTCAGGGCCAGCAGCTTGTCGGCCGTCGCATCGAGCGCGGCGCGGTTCAGGTCCTCGGTCGCGCCGGACAAATGCCGCCAACGGCGCAGTTGCAGCCAGTCGGCCTCGACAACCTGAACGGTGGCGTTCACCGGGGGGTTCGGGGCGGCGGAGCGCGTGTAGAAGCAGTCCAGCGTCAGCGCCCCCTCCGGGGTCAACTCGCGGTGCGCCCACGTCAGGCGAATGGACACGCACTCCGGCCAGCACGCGGGGTTCGGCACGCGCTTGAGCGGCGCCAGGCGGGCAAACTTGACCAGGCCGGCCTTTTCATCGAACTCCCACTCCCGCTTGTTGACGTCGGTGACGGCGATAAACTGCTGCACGGCCTCCGACCATTCGTAGGTGTCGTCGGGCGAGGTCAGGTATGGGCGCTTCCATCCGACGCGGTCACGCGCGGGGTATCCGGCGGGTTGGGTGACGGTTTCGCACACCGTCGTCAGCGCCGGCAGAAACTTCAGGTCGCTCGACGGCAACCGAAACCACCGTCCCACGCTCTTGGAGGCGCATTCAAAGGCCGGGCGCATGTCCGGCGCGGCGCCCTGCGGCGCGGCGTTCCACTTCAGGAAGCCGGCAACGGCCCCCCGCATCCAGGACCCAAAGTCCTGGCTGATGGCGTTGGCGTAGGCCAGGTCCTCGATCTCGCGCACGACGCCGTCGGTGTCGAGGCCGACCGGCACGAGCGTCGAGGTCCGTTCCAGCATGGTTTGCGCGCCGCGCACCAGGTACACGTCGGCGCGGTCGCGGCTCTGGCGTCCGAGATCGTTGCGCGTCTTCCAGCCGGCGGGGATTTCGATGCCCTGTCCGAGGCGGTACGCCCGGGGCGTTCCGTCGGCGGCCAGGCCCAGGACGCATTGGCACATTTCACACAGCCGCACGGCCTCCAGGCCGGGCTTGGCCGCTTCCCACCGGACGTAGGGATAAACGTCGTCCGGCAGGGCGTCCACGTCGAACGCCGCTTCGCCCAGCGCCACCAGACACAGCGCCGCCAGCGCCCGGACGGACTTTTCGTCGCGCTCCTCGCCGTCCGCGCCGGGGCGGTTGTATTCGCCGGTGATGTGCCCGCGCGTCTGCCAGCGGTGGCGGCTGTCGCGCACCTGGAGTTCGGTCACCACGCCCTCCGGCCCGCTGCGCACCCGCCAGGCAAAGGGTTCCAGGTGGGTGATCGTCACCGTCGTTTCGCCGTCGGTCAGGGCCAACGGGCCGGTCGGCCAGGTCGTTTCCTCGCCGATCAGCATCAGGGTGTTGATGTCCGGCGTCGGGCCGAGGCTCATGTTGAATACGAGCCCTTCGGCGCTGAGGTGGTGTCCGTTGAACGTGGCGTCAATCCGACCCATGCGGCCCTCTACGGAACAAAGGGATAAACGACCGACGGCGTCGTCGCGAACTCGAAGGCGTAGTTCCAAGTGGTGGTGAATCGTAGCGTCTGGCCGTCGGGGCTGCGCTCCGGGCCGCGGCGGACGATCTGCGAGCTGCGCAGGTGTTCCGCCGCCCACGCCGGCGAGGGCGGCGCCACGTACCCGGTCAACCCCACGGCTTCGCCGCTCTGCGTGGCGCGCGCGGTGGAGGCGGTTGTGATCTGCTTGATCGGCGCGCCGCCCCCGAGGGGCTTCAGAAAGACGAACTCGTCCAGGGCCACGTCCACCGCAATGGTCTCCACCCAGGTCACCAGCTCGCGGCTGCCGGCAATCCGGGCGTAGGCGTAGGTGAAGTTCCACTCCTGCGTGTCCGGGTTGTACCGCTGGTTCTCGGAGAGCGTGCGATAGTTCGATCCCGTCAGCTTCAGCGTGTTGAGGAGCGCCTGCGCCCCGGCGCCGCGATAGGTTCCCGACAGGGTGACGCGGATTTGCCCCTGCGCGTCGGTGTCGAAGGCCACGGTGTGGTCGCCCCAGGCGGTGGCCGACGGCGCGCCAAAGAGCAGCTTGACGCCCGACAGTTCGATCGTCCAGCTCCGCAACGTGGCCAGTTCGGCGCCGTCGCCCTTCGGATAGCTCAGCGGTTTGGTGATCTTGACCCCGTGGAGCGTGGCGCTGCTCAACAGCGCATGGCGCACCGTCAGGCCGTCGTCGGCGTAGAGCACCAGGTCCCGGTCGGGCGAAAGGAAGGCGTTCTCCAGCGCGGCGTAGCCTGCCGCCACCGCCGCGGGGGACCCGACGACCTCGCCGCTCAGCCGCCAGGTCTCGCGCCAGCCCTGGTAGGCGCCGTCGGGGTTCCCGACCAACTGCCGCTCGATCACCACGGAGGGCGTCGGGCTGATCGTCGCGCTGCCGTACATCAAGATGGCCATGATCGAAACCGCAAAGGAACAGGAATGAACCACTTACCCGGGCAGGCTCGCTTCGCCGTCCCGGTACGACCGGCGGATTTCCTCGTGCACCATGCGCTGCGCTTCCTGACGCAATCCCGTCGTCAGCCGCTTCACCAGCTCCTCGACGCCCGCGCGAATCTGCGACTGCGACTGCCGCACGACCTCATCTACCACCTGTTTCGCCTGCGCGCCGGAATCCGCGCTGACGACCAAACGGAAGGTGTCCGACTTCACCGTGACCTGCACCTCCTGCTGCGCCCGGCGCACCGTATCCTCCTCGATTCGACGCCGGCGCTCCTCCGCGCTGCCGGCGCGCGCCTGCCACTGCGCCACGGCCTCCGACATCCCCGCGACGACGTCCTCCGCCTGGCGCCGCATGTCCGGCGCCTCCGGCAGCGCCAGACCGCGCGCCGTCTGCTGCTCGCGCAACGCCGCGTTGAGCGTCTCAGCGGTTCCCGGAATCATCCGGGCCAGGCGCTGCCCCGTCTCATCGAGCGTTTCGTACCGGCCGGCCAGTTCGGCCCCAGTGGCGTTGCCCAGGTACTGCTGGATGAAGGGCAGGCGCAGGCGGTCCTCCGTGGTCAGTTCGGCCAAACGCTGTCCGAACGCCTCGCGCTCCTTGCGCACCGCGTCCAGGCGCTCCTGTTCGAGCGACAGGATTTCGAGTTGGAGCGTTCGCTTGCGCGTCTCGGCCTCCACGCCCTGGCGGAAGAGCGCCTCCATGCGCCGCTGCGCCTCCTCCGGCGGCATCGTCCCCGCCGCCTCGCGCGCCCGAACCGCCTCCATCGCGTCGGAAACGGACGCCGCCGACTGCTCGGCCTCGGCGATTTGATTCAGGCGCGCCGCCACGCGCTCCTCCGGGGTGCGGAGTTTGGCGTCCATCAGGTGTTCGGCGGCGCCGCGCACCTGGGTCATGGCGCCCTGAGCCAGGTCGGTCATCCGCTCCTGCACGCGCAGCACCTCGCGCCAGGCCGCCGCGCCTTCGGTCAAGATGCGGCGCAGCCGGTCCTGGCGTTCGGCCATGCCGCGCTCCATCATCGCGTCGCGCAATTTATGAAAGGCGCGGCTTTCGGCGCTGAGCCAGTGTGCGTTCCGATCGGCCTCGCGCGTCTTCCGCTCGCTCAGCGCGGAGATCAGCGCGCGCCCGGCCAGGCCGGCGGCCGCCGCCAGCGCCAGGGGAACCGCCGCTGCGGCCAGCACGGGCATGACGCCGCCGAGCCAACTGCCGACGATGGAGGCGCCCGGCAACAGGCGCGCGGTCCAGCCGCCCAGGGCGGCCAGTCCGGACCCGGCCAGGCTCGCCGCCCCGTGCGCCACGGCGCCGGCCTGCGCCGACAGCGCCGGCAGCGTCCGAGCCATCGCTCCGCCGGCCGCGTTCAGCGCAGCGCCTCCGGCCGCCCCACCAAGCCGCAGCGCCGCGCCGCCCGCTGTCGCCATCTCCGGCGCGCGCGCGATCACCCGCCCCACCGTCGGCGCCGCCATCAGCGCCGCCACCCCGCCCACGGCCAGTTTCGTCCCGGCGGAAGCCTTCCAGAAGGTGTGCCAGGCGAGGGTGAGCGCTTCGCCCAGGGCGCGCCCCAGCCAGCCGAGAAACTTCTCCGCCCCCGCGCGCAACGGCGCTTCAATCTCCGTCCACACGGCCTTCAATCCCGCCCCGAAGCCGCCGGCGGCGGTCGCATCGGCGAAGGTCCGCACGAGGCGCTCCACCGTCGCCGCCGCCGCGCCCAATCCGTCGCGCAGCGCTCCGATCAGCCGCTGTGCGCGCGGACTGTCCATCATCCGGTCCCACCCGGCGTTCAGGCGGTTCAACTGGTCGCGCAGGCGCTCGAACAGCGCCTCCGTCATGCGCGCGCGCGCCAGCGCCAGGTTGGCGCCCATCCGATTGAGCGCGCCGGAGAAGGTGGTCTCCTCCCGCGCGCGCGCCCCGCCGAACCGACGCGCCAAGTGCTCCTGCAGCAGGCCGGTGGCCTCGGCGTTGGGCGTCAGCAGCCGGCCCTGCTCGCTCCACCGCAGGCCGCTGATGGCGCGCAGGTTGACGCCGGCGCCCATAAAGCTCCGCGCGGCAGACTCCTCGCGCCCGGAGGCGAACTGCGCCAGGGCCTGGGCGATCTCCCGGAGGTTGGCGCCGGTGGCCTTGGCCGTGTCGCCGGCCACCTCCAGCCAGCGCGCATGGCTCAGGCCGAACTCGTCCAGCACGCGCCCGGCCTCGACCACATCCGGCAGCGCAAAGTCGCCGGCGGCGAAGTCGCGGAAGCGCTGCATCTCGCGGTTGGCCAGGGCTTGCGAGCGGTAGAGGACGGCCAAACGCGCGGTCATCTGCTCGATCTGCGCGTTCGCCTCGACGCCCCTCTTGATCTGCCAGCCGGCGAAGGCGACGCCGGCCAGCGTCCCCCACTTGGCGAGGCCCATCAGGCGATCCACGGCCCCGGACAGAACGGCGTTGATCCGCTCGCCCGCGCCGGCGAGAACGGTCCCGATCCGACCGAGGACCACGGCGGCATCGTCGCCGTGCTTCCGGAGCGCCTGCAACGCGCCGCCGGCGGCCTGGGCGAACTTCTGCGCCATCGGCCCGCCGCCCATCAGCCGCTGTTGCAGCGCGGTGAGCTTTTCCTCGCCCGACGAGTTGAACCGGATCAGGATGTCCACGGCGTTGGTCACGGGTCACATCGGGAGCGCTTGCGCGCCCCTCTCCCTCTTCTTAAGGTGCGCGCGCGCCGCAGAGCGCGGCCAGGAAGCGCCACCGGCGCTCCTCGTCCGCCGCGCGTTCATGCTCTTCCAGCGCGCGCAGCCGCTCCATATCCCAGACGTTCTGATCGGCGAGAGCCCCCGGGCGCGGCAGGCTGTGAAATGCGCGGCACAACCTCCACTGGCGGTAGAGTTCCCCATCGTGGTCCGTGAAGCGCGGGCGGCGCTCTGCGCACCCGCACGGCGTGCGCTCGCAGCGCGGCGGGGCCGGGTTGGGGATCGGCGCGCCGTCGCGCCCGCGCACGGGGCGGTTCGCGTCGTCCAGCAGCCAGGCGCGACAGTCATGGCACTCTCTCCAGAACCAGGTCGGGTGGCGGTAGAGAAACTCTACCGCGCGGTAAAATCCGCCAGCGCCGCCTGCGCGTCGGCGCTCGAACGTCCGTCCAGAATGCGTCCGCAGACGCCCTCCACAATCACGTGATCGAGCGTCCCCGCGATGGCTGCGGCGTCGCGGCAGGGCACCACGTTCCCGCGCAGATCCCGCGCGTCCCACCGCCGGCACACGCGGGCCACCGTGGCGGCGGTCATCTGGATCGCATCCTTGCGGCTCGCCACGCGAAATCGCTCGGTCAGTTCCTGCAACTGCATCGGCGTCAACGGCACGTAGGCGAAGTGCACCGGGTCCAGGTCCTCCGTGGCCGGCGTCCACGTATCCATCAGCACGAACTCCCCGTCCACCTCGCCTACCGTCCGGCGCGTCGTCTTGTCCGACATGCTCCGTCTCCTTTCCCGGTTGCCCTTGCGCAACCGCCGTTCATGTCGCGTGCGTCGTGCGCGTCGTGCGCGTCGTGCGCGTCGTGCGCGGTACTCCGCGCACTCTCGGTACTCCGCGCACTCTCGGTACTCCGCGCACTCTCGGCACTCCGCGCACTCTCGGTACACCGGCGCTGCGCCTGTGCAGCGCAGCCGGTCCGCGCACTCTTGGGAGCGCTACCGGCGACGCGCAGCACCGGCGCTGCGCAACGGCTGCGCTGCGGCGCAGCGCCGGTGCAGCGCAGCCGTTGCGCGTCCGTTGCGCGCCCCTCTCTGGGTCCGGCGTGCCGCGCCGGCTTGATCGCAACAGCCGGGCGCTCGTGTCGCGCACAGGCCGCCGGCCGCTCGTAATACGTCGGGCGCGCCAACGCTCGTCGCCAGTCGGCCACGGTCAGCGCGCGCTGATCGTCCAGCAGGTGGTCGGCCGGCGCGCCCCAGTGGCACAACACGTCTCGCCCCACGTCGCGCGCGCGACGCATGAGCGAGAACTCCCACCCGGACCAGCGCGCGCCGCCCTCGGCGGACGGCATCGGGGCGTAGCCGGCGTACACGGTGCGCCGGATCAGGGTGGAGCAGCACGACACGGAGCCCACGGACTCGACGCCGGCGCAGGCCAGGCCGCGGTAATCCACGCGCCCGTTCGGCAGCCGGGCCAGGTCGAACGGGCGATGCGACACCCACCGGTAGACCATGACCTCCAGCGGACGACGCCAGCGGCTGACGGCCGGCGAACCGACAATACCGACGTGCGGCCTCAGCGCAGACACCAGGCGTGCGTAGTCGCCCGCCTGGATGCGCACGTCGTCTTCCAGCGACCACAGCAGGTCGCCGTCCGCCAGGGCCAAAGCGCGGCGCCAATGGCTGCAGAGCAGCTCCGAGACGCCGGCGCCGCCGGTCCGGTGGCGGTTCTCGCCGTCGGCATCGGTGGCATCGGCCAGAAGGGTAAAGGCGCGCGGCGCCAGGCTCTCGCCGGCCTCCAGCAGCGCACGACGCGCGGCAGGGTCGCGCGTATTGTCCATGACGATCAACTGCGCCCGGTCAAGCGGCAGGCCGCTGCGGCGAAGGTTCTCGGTCCAGAGCGGAATCGCCCAGCGCCAGCGCCCGGGCGCAAAGGGGGTGAAGACGGTGCTCGGCAGCCGCCGGGAGATCTCGGCGTAGGCGGCGGGACGCGCCGGTTGATGGACGACGGAGTTCTGCGTCGGGTACCGCCGGTAGAGCAGATAGCTGCGCGCCGGAAGACGCGACATGCGCCAGCCCTGCCGGGTGATCCGCAGCCACAGCCACCAATCCCAATAGGTGCCGCCCACTTCCTCCCATCCGCCGGCGGCCTCGAACGCGCAACGGCGGATCACGGAGCAGGAGGGCACGTAGTTTTCCTCCGCCAGCGCATCGCGCCGCCAGGTCTGATCGCCGGGCCACGCCGACGTGTGCCCGCCCTCCGGCCCGACGTGAAGCTGCAGAATGTTCGGATAAGCCACGGCACACGACTTGTCCGCCTCCAGGGCCGCCACGGCGTCGGACAGCAGGTCCGCGCTGTAAAGGTCGTCGCCATCGGCGAACAGGACGTAAGGCGCGCGGTGCGCATGTATCGTCGCAGCGGCGTATCCGGCATTGCGGGCCGCCACTGCGCCGCGCGGCGGCAGCCGCAGCACGCGCACCCCGGCAGCGCCGTTGCGCGCCTCTCCGGCACAGCGCGCGGCGATCTCAGGAGAGCCGTCGGTGGACCCGTCGTCGGCATAGAGGATCTCCGCCGCCGGCAGCTGCTGGCGCGTCAACGAGGTCAGCGCGTCGGCCAGATAGGGGCCGTTGTTCCGCGCCGCCACAATCACGAGGACACCGCTCATGTCATTGCCCTCCCGGCCGCGCCGGTGCTGTGCCACACCGCGCGGCGCCATCGGCGGCGCACGCCGAGAGGGGCGCGCAGAGAGGGGCGCGCAGAGAGGGGCGCGCAAGCGCTCCCGGAGAGGGGCGCGCAAGCGCTCCCGGAGAGGGGCGCGCAAGCGCTCCCGAGAACTGCCGCCAGAGCCTCCTCCGGCCCCACGGCGGCCATGCACTCCCCTTCCTCGCGACAGGCCCCGGAGGCCGGCGGAAAGCCGTTTTGCGCGAAGTACAAGCACGGGCATCTACATCCCACGCGCCGTCCGACGGACGGACGCCACAGGAAGCGCGCCAGCGGGTAGTGGCGCAGATACTGGCGCGGGTCGGTCGGGCCGAAGATCGCCACGCAGGGCCGGCCCATCGTCGCCGCCAGGTGAAAGAGCCCGCTGTCCGGGGCGACGACGACGTCGCATTGGGCCGTCAGCGCCGCCGCCTGCGCGTGCGAGGTTCCCGTCACGGTCGGCACGCCGGGCAGGTCCGCGCCCGTGGTCCGCACGGCCAGAACCGTGAACCCGCGCGCCCGGAGGAGCCGCCCGAGTTCGGAAGCCTGGGCGACCGGCCAGTTCTTCGTCACGCGTGCCGAATGCGCCTGGATGAGCACGCGCCTCGCCTCGCGCGCCGCCGGTAGCGCACCCGACGGCCCGGCGGACCAGGTGGACCATGTGCGTTCGGCCCAGGCCAGTTCCTGCGGCGGCACGGCCAGAGCGGGCGCGCCGTCAAACGTTGCCGCCGGCGGGCAGTCCACGCCGGCGGCGTCGCAGAAGGCCTCGATGCGCGACCGCGTTACCGCCCCGCCGGTAACGCGCTCATGGCGGTCTGCCGGACACCAGAAGTCAATCACCCGGTCGTAGCGGCGCGTCATCCCGTAGGCGCGCAGCGGGATCGGGCCGCCCATTGCACGGCGCCGCAGTCGCGGCGCGCGGCGGGGCGGCTCGCCGTCGGTGCGGCCGAAGGGGATCACGCGGTCGAGGTCCGACGCCAGGCGCAGCAAAGGAACAAAGGGCTCCATGCACAGGTACGTAATCTGCGCCTCCGGGTACCGCCGCCGCAGGCCGCGCACGGCGAACAGGGTGCAGAGCACATCGCCCCACCCGCCGCACTCTCGCACCACCAGAATCTTCATGTCGAGGCTCTCCCGCTCTAAGAGGGGCGCAAGCGCTCCCGGAGAGGGGCGCACTCGCTCCCATCGTGACTCAGGCGCTGAACACCTGGATTTCGTCGCGCGCCTCCGGCAGGCTTGCAAAGGCTTCAAACTTGACGGGCATCTCCAGCGCCGCGTCCTTCGCCAGTTTGGCGTGTCCGGCCGCCAGGCGGCAGTAGGGCAGCGAAATCACGACGGTCGAAAGGCCGTTCGTGAAGGTTGCCTGGAAGAGCGCGTAGGCGTCGTCGCGCCAGACGGCCAGCACGGACGCGCGCGTCGCCGCGTTCCAGTCCAGCGTCAGTTCGCCGGAAACCTCGCGCTTGCCCACCACCGGCAGCGCCAGCCGCGTCCGCGAGCAGCGGAAAACGCTTTCATCGAGCTTGTTCGCGATCGAAAGCTTGAACGCCTTGACCTGCACGGACGCGCCGCCGATCTGAAAATCGCTGCCGGCGTGCACCAGCGGGATCTCGACGTCATAGACGGGCGTGCCGAAGTCCTCCTCGGCGCCGGCGGCAAATCCTGCGGCCACGCACTCGAAACCGCCGGCGAGCGCCTGGGCGCTGTCGCTGCTTTCCAGGTCCAGCCGCGTCAGCTTACAGCCGGAGAAGACGCCCGCCTCGCCGCCGGCCTTCTTGACGGCGGTAAAGCTCGGCAGGTCGTCGGAAGGATAGCCCGATCCGCCGCCGTAGCCGCCGAGCGCCAGCGGCAGCAGAAAGGAGAGCTCCGCCCGGCGCAGGGCGGACATCCGCGCCCCGCCGCGCGGATCGAGCGTCGTCGGGGCGGACCCGGTCTTCGCGCGCGACCGGCTGCCGGTGATGCCGTCCGAGTTGAACCAGTTGCGCGTTTCGTCGAAGCTGTCGCTCTCGATTTCGAGGTACTTCGTCGGCGGCGTGACGGCGTCGTTGAAGGACGACTCGACGGCCAGTCCCAGCCCGCCGTCATACCCGGACTCCACGGTGTGCGTTTCACCCATGACCGTCTCCTTAAACCCTAGGCCGCCAGGTTGCGCCGAAACACCAGGGCGACCGTAAACTCCATCTTCCAGGCGACGCGCACCAGGCGCTCCTCGCCGTCGGCGGCCACACTTTTCCCGTAGGTGTCGCTGACCGGCCCGGCGCCGGGACGGCACAGGTACAGTCCCGTGGCGGCGGCGCCGAAACGGTCCGACTTGAAGCGCGTCATCAGCGCCTTCACCACCAGCGCCCACAGGTCCACCACCGCGTCCGAGTTCTCGTCCTGGACGCGGACATCGAACAGGAGGTTCAGCGTCACGTCGTGCGACACGTTCGTGGCGGCCGGCAGCGCGCCGTCGCCGAATCCGGGGATGCAGGCGATCATCGGACAGTCGCTGCCGGTGATCTCCACGGGATGCTTGGCCCCCAGGTCGTAGAGGTACCAGTGCCCGCCGTTCGCGGCCATATACGCGGCGACGGCGGTGTCCGCCTTGAGCGCGGACAGCGCGGCCCGATAGCCTGTGGTGGCAAAGCTCATGACGGTTCGCTCCACGGCGCGCGCCCCGGAGAGGCGCGGCGTTCCGCCGCTGCCGGATTTCCGACGCGCGGCGCATTGCCGTGACGCCGGGCGAGGATCGCGCCGGTCGCGGAGACCAGCCCGTCGGCGATCACGCGGTCCTTCATCTCGCGCGCCTCCAACTTCAGCGCCCCGATCAGGTTGACGTTACCCGTCCCGTCGCGGCTGAACTTGTACGCCAGCAGCAGGGCGGATCCGAGGCGCTCGGCGATCTGCGCGACCATCGGCGCCGTCGCAAAGGACGGCGACGCAACGTCGTAGTGCCGCGCAAACCAGGCGTTGACCTGGGCGTCCGCCGCCGCCTCCGCCTTCGCCACGTCGGCGGCGGTCAGGCCGTGCTGCGCGTTCGTCACCAGCGGGTCCAGATTCTTCAGGAATCCCTGTCCGACCGTCAGCGTCGCGTAACTCATGTCCGTTTCCCTTGGCGCCGTAGCGCGCCTCTTCGGCAGCGCCGTAGCGCGCCTCTTCGGCAGCGCCGTAGCGCGCCTCTTTCGGCCTCCGCCGCCGGCTTTGAGGGGGAGAGCGGCCCTCGCCGCCGGCGACGGAGCGCCGGAACACTGAAGCCCTCTACGGCGTCACATCGGCGTATATGATCGCGTCGGGCACCTTCAGCCGCGGGATGAAGACGTCCCCGTCGGTGATCTGGTAGCCCGCCGGATCGGCCTTCAGGACGGTGTAGGCGTGCATCCCGAAGACCTCCTGAAGCTGCGTCTCGCCCAAGGGCAGGATCATCGTGCTGCCTTCGAGCAGGTCCACCCAGTCCGTCGTCGGGTCCGGCGCCAGGATGACCTTGTCGTCGAGGATGTAGCGCGTGGCGCTGCCGCCCTTCGGCGTGTAGGTCGCGCCGTAGATGTGCCAGGTCAGCCCGTGGAAGCTGGTGATGTACCCGTCGCGTCCGATCTGCGCCTTGTAGTCGGCCGTGCCCAGGAAGTCCTTCACCTTGGTGTTGTTCATCAGGTACTTCATCACCGACCGGTTGCACCAGGCGTGCGTCGGGGTGAAGCCGCTGTCCTTTTCGACCAGGTCCATCCAGGCGTCGAGGTCCGCCGGAATGTCCGTCTCCGCCGTCGCCCAGCTCGCCTGCGCCGTCGGTTTGTGCGTCCCGGCGACCTTGTAGTCCACGGCGGCCTTGACGTCGTCCTCGGCGATCGTCAGCGTGCCGGTCAGCATCTGCGCCACGGCCAGGTTGCGGAAGCGCGCGCGGCGCCGGTCGAGGTCCCGCAGCTCGCGGGCGATCTGAGCCTGGGCGTTCGTCCGCCGCGTGCCGGGTTCGCGCAGCCCGGCCAGCAGCGCGCCGGGCAGCATCTTGTGCTCCGCCACCACGATGCAGCGCCCGGCCACCTGGCCCATCGGGGCCAGCGCCACGCGCTTGGACGGGGCGTCGCTCGCCTTCGGCGTCGCCACGTTTGCGCTCGCCTTCTCGATGTCGTACGCGAATGCCTCCCCGTTGATCCGCTGCGCCGGACCGGGGCAGAAGAAGTCCACCAGCCGCGTCTCGTTGCCGTACTTGAACTGCTCCACGGCGGCCGTCATGGCGATGTAGTCCAGAACGTCCAGTTCTCCGAGTCCCATCGTTCATCTCCCGAGTGCGGTACCCCGCACTCTCTTCTCCGGGAGGGACGGCGCTTGAATGTCCGTCCATCCGTCGGAAACCGTCACCTTGCCAGTTTGTTGTTCGTCGTCCGCCGTCCGTCGTCTTACGTCGTCAGTCGAACAGGATCGCCACGAGATCCGCCTTGGCCGCCGCGTCGCAGCCGATCAGCGCGCTTTCGTCCACGCGCCCGTGCACGACGCCGATCGCGCTCGCGTCCACGGCGTTTCCGTCCTCGTCCACCACGCGCACCTGATCCTTCAGGATGCACGCGGCAACTTCCGTCCCGTCCACGGCGCTGGGGTCGTACTGCGCGTACTTGCCCGAGTCCGTGATCTTGCCGAGCACCAGGCCCGGGCGCAGCGTCGTCGTCCGGTGGGTATTCCCGGAATCGCGCGCGGCGGCGGCGATGGTGATGCCCTTCTCGATCACGTGCGGATCGAGCAGGAACTCGGTGGGCGTGCGCGAACGCTCCGCGCCGAAACCCACGTTCGGGTGCTTTCGTTCCACGTCTCACTCCTTTGCGTTTGTTCGGTGTGGCGCAACCGAGGGTGCGCGCGCGCGCACCAGCATCGCTTGCGTTCATCTCACAGCCGAGGGCGCAGCGTGCGCGGTACGCCGCGCACTCCGCTGATGCGCCGTAGCGCGCCCCTACGGCTGCACCATTCCCGCCAGCTTCTTGCCGCGGGCAACGCGGTCCTCGGGCTTCTCCTCGGCCTCGCCGCCCGGGTTCTCGATGGCGCGCAGCTTCGTCCGTTCGGTCAGATCGAGCGCCGCGCCGCGGGGCAGCGTCGCCATGATCCGCTCAAACGCGCCGGCGGCGTTGACCGGCTTATCGCCGGAGCGGAGCTGCACGCGCCGCCCGCTCGTCAGCAGCAGCCGGGCGTCCTCCTCCATCGCCGGCAGCAGCTTGCCCTCGGCCTTGAGCTGCGCGACCTTCGACTCCGCGCCTTCGCCGATCATCCGGTCCAGGTCGGCGCGCAGTTGGAGGACTTCGGGGTCCTTCGGTTCCTTGTCCTGGCCGGGCTTGCCGGCACGCAACGTTTCGACCTCGGAGCGAAGCTGCGTCACCTCGCCGTCGAGTTTCGTGCAGCGCGCAATCGCCTGGTCCCGCTCGCTCTTCGCCTGGCGCAAAGCCGTCTTCTCCTGGCCGCCCAGCTTCTCCTTCAACGCCGCCAACAGCGCCTCGTCGGTGCACGACGGATCGCACCCCGCGAGCGCGCACACGTCCTCCCTGAATCCCATGTCCGTTCCGCCTTTCCGTAGAAACACAATTCCGTCCGGCACAGCGCCGGACCTTGCCGCAAGTCGCTCGAAGTTGCTCTGGCCGCTGACTCTGGCGCGAGTACAGGGCGCCACGTGCTCGATACACTCCCCATAGTTCTTGCCGTCGCCGGCGACAAAAGCGGGGTTGACGGACAAACTCACCTCGGTGACGGTCGAGCCGATGCGGTTCTGATCCTCAGCGCGCGGAACCTCCAACTCGACGTACAGCGTGTCGCCGATGCGCTCCATCGCGCGGACGAAGCCCGCGTTGTCCCGGCTGTCGTCGCTATGGTCGTAAGGTGCGTCCACTTTGATTCCGGCGGCCTTCATCACGCGGAACCGTTCGCACCATCGGTCCATCCGCTCCGGCGTAACCTCGATCGCCTTCCCGCCCGACGTCCACCAGGTGCCGGTCCGAATCACGTCCTTGCGGAAGACGCCCGGAGTGACGGTCTTGAAGTTGTCCTGCCGGTCTTCCTGGATGCCGTAACGCAGCATCGTCGGGAGCGCAACGGACGCGCCCATCTCCGCGCTCATCTCGTCGTCTCCTTGAATCCGAGTTGTTCGAGGTGTCCGTTCGTGATATCGGACGTCCCAGCGCGATGCTGTTCCGCTGCCAGGCAAGGCTTGAGCAGGTCCCACTTATCGAAGGGAACCTCAGGGGCCGACGGGCCGAGGAGCGGCTTGGCGCTTTCGATGCCGCGCAGATTCGCCAGGAACGCCGCGCGGTAGACCATCACGAGATATCCCATCACGCCCAGCAGCACCGCGCAGATCGCCCCCAGGCCGATCCAGCCGATCAACACGTCGTGCTGCGCGAACGCGACGGCGACCACGGCGCCGGAGATGCCGGCGCCGGCCATATACAACCCGACGTTCCCCGGCACGAGCCACTTGACGATCCCGCCGATGACGAACAGCAGCAGCGACAGGCCGAGGAAGCCGGCGAAGATGTACTGCTGCGCCCGGAGGCCATGGTCGCGGTACTCCGCGCCCCTCGCCGCGCGCGCCGGGGCTACCGCCCGATGGGCGGGCGTTGCGTGCGCGTCGCGCGCGTCGTGCGCGTCGCGCGCGGTACTCCGCGCACTCGGGATGTCGGCCTGAATGGGACGGGCCTGCGGGATCACGCGGCATCCGGCCAGGACACACAGAACAACGACGGCGACGGCCGCGCAACAGGGCCAGGAACGCGCAGAAACGTCCCTTCCGGGCGCGCAAATCGTCTGGCGGCGGTGGCAGGTCACCCCCGCGCGCAAGCCCTCTATCGGCAGCGCAACGGCTGCGCTGCACAGGCGCTGCGCTGCAGCGCAGCCGTTGCGCAGCACCGATGTAGCGCGCCTCTTCGGCAGCGCCGTAGCGCGCCTCTTCGGCAGCGCCGTAGCGCGCCTCTTTTCGCGCTCTGCGTTCATCCGATGGCCTTTCCAATCGCCTGGCTGAGAATGCGCGCGTACTTCGCCTGCTGCTCCGCCGTCGGCGGGACCAGAAACGGACGCGCCGGCACGCGGTAGCTCTTGCCGCGCATCTTGCGCAAGACCGCCAGCGTGCGGAAGTAGAAGGGGTTCCACGGCGATTCCAGCCCCAGCGCCTTCCAGTTTCGGCGAGCCGTGGGCGCGCGCAGCGCGCGATACGGACCCTTCGCAAAGCCCATCCCGCGCTTGAACGGCGAAACGTTCCGCCGGAAGGTCTTGTATTCCTCCGGGCCGAACTTGAACGTCGTCGTCCCGCCGCGCTGCTGAAGCTCCGCGTAGGCCACGTCCGTGCCGATCCGCACCGCCGCCGGGCTGAGATCGAAGACGTTCCCCGGCGCGCCGGGCGTCAGGCTCGCAAACAGCCGGTTCGTCGCGCGCAGCAGCATGATCCGGCTGCGCTTGGCCGCTACGTCCCCCTCGTCGTACAGCTTCGGCCCGCCGGGCCGCAGCACCACCGTGGTGAAGCCCAGCGCAGGCCACGGCGAGGCGCCAGGACGGGATTTCGCGACAAAGCCCAGCCGCTGGTCCTGCAAGGCGGCGATCCCGATCGCCCGTTTCGCCTGGACAAGGGCCGGATGCCGGTCCAGCCGGCGCAGATTCACCAGCGTGTTCAGCAGCCCGGCGCTCGGCATGACTGTGACCTCGACGTCAGCCACGCGATATCTCCTTGACAACGGGCCTTTGATGGGCCATACTGCTCACGGAGGAGTTGAGATGAACACCCTGAGAACGATGTGGCCGCCCCAGTACACGCGCGAGGAACGCCGTGCCCTTACGGCCCGTGTTCTCGCCGGCGACGCGGAGGCGTTCGCCATCGCGCGCGACTGGCAGGCCAGGCAGGATGTTCAGGAGTTCGGGCACGTCACTTCTCCAACAGGGCAAGCGCCCGCCGAATCCGCCGCGTCCCCTCGTTAGGAAAGCGGCCGTCGAACGCCCACGTGTACCGGTTCAGGTACCAATCCATCTTCGCGACGCGAATATCCTCCGCGAAGACTTCCTCGATGTTCCGCGACGTCAGGTTATACCCCTGCTTCGTCAGGAGTGCCCGCCACGGCGCCAGCTTCGGAGAGGCCATGAGCGTGACCCCGTAGTCCACGCCGGGCGTCACCGGGATGGCCTCCCAGAGGGCGACGTGCGCGAACTCGTGTCCGTAATCCATCGCCACGGTTCGGTCCGCCGGTGAAAGCGCCGCGAGCGCCCTGGGGGTCTTGAGCAGGTCCTCGAAGTAGGGGTTCCTGGCCGCCAACTGATCCAGGTGAGCCTCGTCCATGGCCTGCCCAATTCTGGCCCGGTCGTGTCCGCCGAACAGGTAGACTCGCCCAGGGTCTGAGCGCAGCGTGCGCGCCGTGGTCAAGGGGCTTTCGGCCAGAACTCCTGGAACGATTACCGGTTGCTGCCGCATGGGGATGATCTGCAACGTTGCCTTCGCGATGCGATCCGCGTCCTGTGGCGACAGTTCGTGTTCCTGCCCGAGGAGTTGGCCCAGGGATGCCCGGTCGCTCTCCGTGGCCATGACGGAGAGGCGCGGCGTGCCGCCGCTGCCGGAGAGGCGCGGCGCCGGTAGCGCTCCCGCGCTGCCGGCCTTGTCCACGTGTGCCGCGGCAACGACCTGGAGGCGGCCCGCGTGTTCCGCCATCCGCTCCGCAACCCGCCAGTGCCGCCGGCTGCCGCCGCCGAGTCCGAACCCCGGCGCGGGCGGCGCGGCGGCGGGCGAAATGTCCACCGCCGCCAGGCCGCGCGCGTTGTCGGCGTCCAACGCGAGGATCGTGCACCGGCAGCGCATGTGATAGGGCGGCCAGCGCGTCTCCCAGAACGGATCGTCCACCGCCTTGCGCACGCCACCCAGCGGGCCGCAGATCGGGCACGTGCGCTCGTCCTCGACGACGTTGACCTCGTAGAACCGGAACAGCCCGCGCGCGGCGTCCGAGTGCAGCAAGTCCCAGTTCGCGGCGGAGTAGGCCGCCATAACGTTCGTCTCAAACACCGTCTGCAGGTGGTACGGATGAAGCCGGGTGACGCCGGCGGCGTCGAAGGCCGCGTTGACGCCGGCGGCGAACTCCTCGCGCGTCTGCCCCTGCGCCACGGCGTCGGCGAGCTTGTCGCGGAGTTCGGCGACGAGGCTCTCGGAATCCACGCGGGCCACGGTGAAGGCATACCGCCGGTAGCCCTCCGAGACGGACGCGAACTCCTCCCGCGTCATCGCGGTCTTGCTGCGGATAAAGCTCTCGGCAGCGCGAACGTCGAAGACCGGGTCGGGACCCAGGCGGACCACGTGATCGTGGTCACCGCTGAGGGCGGCGGCGCTACACAGGCTCACGACGGCCGCGGCCGCAGGCAGTTTGCGCACCACCTCCACGGCCCCGCGCACGTACGCGGCCAGGCACGCGGCATAGATCAGGTTGGCGTACTCCTTCACGGCGTCATCACCTTTCAACTCGGCCAGAATGCGCTCGATCTCGTCGGGGGGGGGAATCTCCCCCCCGGTCAGTTTTTTCGTGCGCCCTCGATCAACGCGTCAAAATGCCGTTGCGCCTCCATCATCCCGCGCGCGAGGATGGCGTCCCGTTCGTCCCAAAGGCTCCGGGCGTCCGTGCCCGTGGCCGAATCGGTTGTCTCTGAGCCGCGCTGGGCGCGGAACTGCTGCATCCCGACGCCGGCAGCGGCGGCACGCCGCGCCTCTTCCTGCGAGAGGGGCGCGTACGCGCTCCCGGGCAGCCGACGCGGGGCGTCCAGCAACGGCACGTCCCCCTCCCGGAGGATTCGGGCCACGTCCAGCACCTCCGCAGCCAGTTGCGCCGTAATCGGCTGCGCCAGGACCTTGTCCACCAGCGCGTACAGCCGCGCCTTGGCCTCCTCGCCAAGCCCGTCGCTCTTGAGGTGGCACTCCGGCGCGTCCGGGCCGAAGTTGTACCGCACGAGCTGCGTCACCAGATACCGGTCCAGATGGTCCAACAGGTCAAAGAGCAGCCGGTCCTCCAGGGACAGAAAGGTCTTGATATGCGCCTCGGCCATCGCCAGCGCGCCCTTGTCGCCCTGTGTCGCCACCCGGTCCGGCACAAGCATCCCGCGCAGCTTCATCGTGTCGCAGTGCTCGATCAGTTTCAGCAGCCACTCCATCGAGGCCAGGTCGTCCTCGATCGTCTCCGCGTCCCAGAGCCGCTTGCCCTGCGCGTCGGCGTCCGAGGGCATGGAGATGACCCCGCCGGCCTTCAGCGCCAGCAGGTTGGCGTGCATCTCCGCGATGCCGTCCGCCATGCGCCCGTCCGCCGTCTGCACCTGCCCCTGCGGCGCCCAGCCCTTGTAGCGCACGATGGCCGCGCGCTCGGCGCAGCGTCCGGCCAACAGCATGAAGTTGTTCCCGTACTGCCAGTGCCGCGCCGCGCTGCTCATGCGCGACCGCCCGTAGAGGTTGCCGAACTCCTTGGCGTGTGTGAAGATGAAGCACTTCGCCGCCGGCACGATCACCGGCGGCTGCGACGGCGGCTGCCAGCGCAGTCCGCCGAAGTCGCCGTTTTCGTCTTGCAACAGCACGCAGTGCGCCGGGTCCAGGTCCTTGAGTTTGGCGATGTGCACGCCGTCGGCGTCCACGCGCCAGACCTTCTCGTGCGCCGAAAAGCCGAACTCAACCGCCGTCAGCGCCGTCGTCACCGCGCCGCGCCAGATGCGCTCGATCTCCGCCTGAACGAACGCCGCGATCCGCGCGTCCTCACACTCCGCGCGCAGGCCGTAACTCGCCCCGTGGATCGGCGCCTTGACGAGTTCAAGGCCGAGCGCGATCTGCGGGTCCGCGCGCATCTCCTTCAGCGCGCGCAGCGTCGTGCGGACGCCCCATTCCAGGTTCGCCGCCTGCAGCGCGCCGGCGGAGCCTGAGCGCTGCGTCATCTCGCCGGTGATCGGCGCGGTGTCCCGCGCCTGATCGAGCGTTTGCGCGTCAGCCATTGCCTCGCCTCACCACGTAAGCCCGCCGGCAGCCAGTGCCGGCAGCGAAAGGGACTCCGCGCTCTCCTCGAACACCGGCGCCGGAGACGACCGCCGCGCCGCCGCGCCGCCGCGCGCGCTCATCACCGCCGGGAACTGCCGCCACGCAATGTCCCAGGCGTCCGGCCCGTCATCGTGGTCCTTCGTCCCGCCCACGCTGTACCACTGGCTCAGCAGCAGTTTCTGGTCGCCCTGCGTGGGGTCGAACCAGCAACAGCCGCCCTGGAACAGGCCCTCGTGCGAGAGCAGCTTGTCCGCCTTGTTCGCGGAGTTGATCCACGGGCGCAGCGCAATCCGCGTCGCGCGCCGGTCCAGGTCCTCGCGCATCCGAACCATCTCGCGCAGCCAGGACTGGAAACCGTTCGCCTCCGCCGCGATGAACGGCGGATGATACTCGTCCCACACGCGGTAGAGTTCGCGGATCATCTCCTGCGGCGTCGCCCGGCGAATCCAGGCCGACAGGCAGTACACGTCGCGCCGGGCCGGCGCGCGCGCCAGCACGATGACCGCCTTGTAGTCGCTGGTCTCCTTCTCCGTGCTGCTGCTGTCCACACCCACGCGCACCATCATCCCCGCGCGGTCGAACTCCGCGACGGAAAAGGTCCGGATGTACTCCGGCAGAATCTTCGCGTTTTCGTCGCCGTCAATGCAGCGGTACTCCCGGCGGAAGTTCGCGCTGCCGATGATCACCTCGGCCCGGTCCAGCGCAGCCCGGCTGTGCCGCTCCGGCCACGCCGGATCGCCCGCCTCGTTGACGGACGGGAAAACGGACAGGCGCATGACCGCCCGCCCGGCCTTGTCCACCTCGGCGGCCCGCTCCGCGATCTTCGCGGCCAGGCTGTGACGCCCGAAGGTGTTCAGCAACAGGATGAACCGAGCCTCGGACCCGCTCCGGGACAGCGCGCCCCAGACGTTCGTGAAGAGCCAGGTCCAGAGTTCCTTCTCGCGATCGCTGCTCCGGGCCAGCTTCTCGTCTTCCAGGTCGTCGCCGATGAACACGTCGGGGCGATACGGCCCGTGCAACTGGCCGCGGCAGCTCTGCCCGATCCCGCGCGCCAGGAACCGCACGCCGCAGGCAATCCAGTCGCCGCCCTCGTCGGCCCCGGCGCGCGGGGTGATCTCCGCGCCGTAATCCGCCCGCAGGCGCGCGTTCTCCTTCAGCTCCTGATTCACGAAGTCCAGCTTGTCAATCGCGTCATCCTCGTTGCGCGCGCCGAAGATCACGAAGCGACAGTCGCGCTTCAGCGCCCACCAGAGCGGCTTCGCAATCCCATACCGCACACTCTTGCCCATTTCGCGCCCCCATTTCAGGGCATTCACAATGCCGCGCTCCTCCACCAGGTCGTCGGCGATCCGGTGCATCGGGGCCGAGGGGGCGCTGAAGTAGTGCGGCAGATACGTCCGCGCCCAGGCGTCGAACTCCTGCCCCCGGCGCGCGGCGGCGGCCTCGGGCGAGCGGTCGGCAAAGGGCCGCGCCTCGGCCTGCATCAGCGCGAGGATGCGCGCCATCTGCTGCTCGTGCGATTTCGTCCACGTGCGGGGCATCGTTCTACGCCTGCTTAACCACCAAGACACCAGGACACCAAGACGGCGCGGTCGCGACGACGGACGACGGACCACGGACGACGCAACTCGGCGCGTCCCTCCCTGCGGCATTCGCCTATGGGCCGTACCCGCCGTCCGTCGTATCCGGCCGCGGCGGAACGCCGCGCCTCGTCGGCAGCGGCGGAACGCCGCGCCTCTTTCTGCAAAATCTCCGTCATCTGCGGATCACCTGACTACTCTCCCAGCGCCCGGCGGCATTCGTCGCGGCGGTCGCGGGCGCGCAGGTAGGCCGCCTGCGCCTCGCGAATGTCCGCCATGGCGGCCTCGATGGCCGCCAGGTCAATCTGCAAGGGGTTTTCGAAGAGCACCACGGCGCGGCGCAGGTTCATCACCGCATCGGTGGCGCGGGTGTTCGCGCGGTCCATGTCCTGCATCGCCTCGCCCTTCCGGCGGCGCAGTTCCAACGCCGATTGCACGTCCATTACGCGTTCTCCTTTCGCTTCGCGTTCAGGAAGGCCTGCGTGGCGTCGGCCAGCGCGGCCAGCTTCTCCTCCGTCATGCCCGGCCAGCGCTGCGCCGCGAAGGCCGCGAACTCCTCCATCACGCCCATCGTGCGGTCCAACGCGCCCGCGCCGCGCTCCGCGCGCTCGATCATCGTGTCGAGCTTGTACATGCCGTCAATCAGCCCCGCCTTTTCGGCGATCGCCGCCGACTTGACCTGCTCGGCCAGGAGCGCGCGCTCGCGCTTGAGGGTGGCGATGAACTCCATCGGCCCCTCGCGGAAGGCCGCGCGCTTCTCCGTCCACTTGCCCGCCGCGCTCCAGCGCGCCAGCGTGGCCTTGCTGACGCCGACGGCGGCGGCGATGTCGTCGAGGGTGCGGCCCTCGCGGACGAAGAGCGATTCGGCGTTCTGACGTTCGGCGTGCGTTTTCATGCCGTCCACCGCTGCCGATGTGGCACACCGGCTGCGCTGCGGCGCAGCGCCTGTGGCGCCCTCGCCTGTGGCCGTAATCGTGGTTCCTCACAGCCGAGGGCGGCTGTGCCACGCGAGACGTTGTGTTCGGCGTGCGTTTTCACCGGACCAGACTCCCCAGGACGGGCCACACCAGGGCCACCAGCCGCCACAGTTCGCCGAAGCCGATCAGCCCGACGAGGGTCCACATGACGACCAGCCGGCGGTCCAGGGCGTGCTTGTCGTTCGCAATGGCCGTGAAGCGCTCGTCGAGACGCTCGGAACGCGCCTGCGCGCCGGAGGTGTGCGCGCGCAGGTCGTCGCCCAGGTCCTCGACCTGTCGTTCCAGCCCGGCGATCTCCTGCACGCGCTTTTCGATGCCGTCCAGGCGGCCGAAGATGCGGTCGAAGTACTCGTGCCCGCGCTGGAGGCGCTCGTCCGTTTCCGACCGCTCCTTGGCGATCTGCTCGGCGATGGCGCGCGGCAGCGCGCGCACGGCATCGGCCAGGTCGCGCAACTGCGTGGAGAGCAGCTTCACCTCGCCGTCCACGCTGGCGCGCTCGGTGTCCAGTTCGCCGGCGAGCTTCACCACATTCGCGCACGCGCAGCCCGGTTTGCACTGTCCGAGATCGCCGGCCATCGCTCAGGTCTCCTCGCCTTCCGAGAGAGGGGCGCGCAAGCGCTCCCGTTCGTCCGCCGTGTTCTGGAAGATCCGCAGCGCCGCGGCCTTCCGCGACACGCCGCGCACTCCTCGGCAGCGGCGGAACGCCGCGCCTCTCCGTGCCGATATCATAAGGCCACTTTTCGGACCGTCGTCGGGGGCCAAGGGGAACGTTCCGCTACGTTCCGCTTTTTTTTTCCGGAACGTTCCGCTTTTTTGCACTTGACAAGCCTGTCGGAAATTGACCTCTTTACGGCCGCGCCGTTGGGGCCGGAGGCGCAGAGCAGGCAATCGTCGGAGGCGCGCACGCGCCGCGGCGGCCAGCAGACGTAGCCGATCAGCGCGCGCCGGTAGCGCAGTTCGCGGGCGCTGATGCCGAGATGGCGCGCCATGTCCTTGCACCGGACGGCGCGCTCGGTCCGGGGCGCGCAGCCGGCGCAGCGCCACCAGCCCCGAGGCAGAACGCGGTGGATCATCGGGCGGCGCCCCTCTCCGGGAGCGCTTGCGCGCCCCTCTCCGGGAGCGCTTGCGCGCCCCTCTCTCCGTCCACCGCCGCCATGCGGCGGAAGACGCGGATGACGTTGCCGGCCTCCTGGCGCGTGAGGGAGGTGTACTGGCCGTCCCAGGCGGCGCGGCGGAATGGGTGGAGCAGGCGCGCGCGGATGAGTTCGGCGGGGCCGACGCGCCAGGGGATCGTCTCGGCCAGCGATTCCAGGTACTCCAACTGCGCGGGGGTGATCGGCAGCGCCGTAGCGCGCCTCTCCGGGAGCGCGTGCGCGCCCCTCTCCGGGAGCGCGTGCGCGCGCCTCTCCGGGAGCGCGTGCGCGCCCCTCTCCGGGAGCGCGTGCGCGCCCCGCTGACCCTCCTGCCCACAGCCGAGGGCGGCTGTGCCACACCGCGGCGCCGGTGCTGTGCCACACCGCGGCGCCGGTGCTGTGCCACACCGCGGCGCCGGTGCTGTGCCACACCGGCCACGTCCACGTCCACGGACGCGGGGCCGACCAGGCGCGACGGACTGGCCGGCGCGGCGCTGGAGTTCGGCGACGACGTTGCGCCACTCCTGGACGGTGAAGTCCGTGGTCGAGGGCTTGCCGGTCATCGTGCGGTTGAAGTCGTGGCGGGTGTCGGCGTCGAGGCCGAGGGACTTGCAGAGCGCAAAATAGGCCGAGCGATAGGGGGCGCAATCCATGTCCGGCATGGCTTAGCTCTCCATCCCGTCCGCGCGCCGGAGGCCGCGCGCCAAGGCGCGCAGGCCACGCGACGCGCGACGGCAACTAATAGCATGGACCATCACAGCGCACCGGTGGCGGCGAGGACGAAGAGCAGCGCGGCGGCGGCGATCGCCAGCGCGCCCAGACAGCCCATCGCGGCGCGTTCGTCGGGGGTGTGGTTGTAGGACGGGGCGACCAGGGGCAGATCTCCGGCAGCTTCGGGCTTCATGGCTGCGGCCTCCAGAGAAAGAGGAGGACCGTCGTCGCCGCGAAGAGGGCGGCGAGGGCGGCGGTCCGGGGTTCGTGTCGTGCGGCGCTGACGACGGCCTGGCCCAGGTAGAGGACGGTCAGGGCCAGGCCGAAGGCGTTTTCAAGGAGCCAGGTCATGGATGCACTTCCGTGGGCCGCGGGCCGTTCCACGCCTCACCTTCCGGTCCATAGCGCGTGGCGTCCTTGCTCGCGCCACGCGCCGCGCACTCCTCGGAGGCTGTCGGCGGGATCACGCGCGCTTCGCCCTTGAGTTCGAGCTTGAAGATATCCCCCTGGCTGATCCGCATTCCGGCCTGGGCGAGCTGCTCGTCGGTAACCTGGCGGTCCTTCCACGAGGTCAGGATCATCATCTTGTCCAGCTCGGGGGGGCGGCGGATGAAGTGCGGCAGGAGGCGTTCGGCGGCTTCGAGAATCTTCTTCCACGTCCACTTGCGCGAGAGGGGCGCGACGGCGGGGGGCGTGCGCTGGAAGCTGAGGGTGCCGTGGGCGCGCTCGACGGTGCGCGGCTCGGTGAACTCGGCCTTGTGCGCCTCGGCGAACTCGGCGACGCCGGCCTTCAGCGCCTCGAAGCGCTCGGCCCAGGCGGTGAGGTCCGGCTCGTGCCGGGCGCGGACGGCGGCGAGTTCGGAGTTCATCTGCGCCAGGCGCGCGTCAATCCGGCTTTCCAGGATGCACATCGCGCCGAGCGCGGTGTCCACCTCCTGCCAGGACGATGGGGTGGCGGGCGGCGCGGGCACTTTCGATTTGCTCATGCGGTTCTCCTTCGGCTCTGTGGCCGGTGTGGCACAGGCGCCCTCGCCTGTGGCCTCTGTGAACGCATCACACCGCCGAGGGCGGCGGCGTCACATCGCGCTACGGAGAGCGGGGCGCGCAAGCGCTCCCGAACAACGACGGCTGGACGGGGCGCGGCTGGAATCCTTCGGCGGAGCGGAAGCGCCAGAGGTGCTCGGCGCGCGGGCGCGACTCCGGCGGGACGGAATAGACGGTGTGCAGGCGTCCGGTTTCGGGGTCGGTGTGCGACTCGGCGACGATCTGGACGAGGTGTTTGAGGCGGAGGTCGCTGATCCGCCCGCGGTAGGAGAGCATTCCCAGGGCGTTGAGGCGCGGCGCGGGGGCGCGCCACGCGGACCACCGGAGGCAGTCGAGTATCTTCCAGCAGTCCTCGGAAAGCGCGTGGGGGCGCGCGGTCGTGGTCATGGGGCGATGCTCCCTCAATCCCTGCGTGCGCGGCACGCCGCGCACTCCTCGGGGTCTTCGAGGCGGTCCACGGCAGCGGCGGGACGCCGCGCCTCTCCGGCAGCGGCGGGACGCCGCGCCTCTCCGGCAGCGGCGGGACGCCGCGCCTCGCCGGCAGCGGCGGGACGCCGCGCCTCTCCGGCAGCGGCGGGACGCCGCGCCTCTCCGGCAGCGGCGGGACGCCGCGCCTCTCCGGCAGCGGCGGGCGCCGTCTGGCGCTCCGCCAGGGCGTCGAGATTGGCGCGGCCTTCGCGCAGGACGTCGGCGGCGCGGTCGAGCAGGTCGGCGCAGCGGCGCAGATCGTTTAGGGCGACATCCAGTCGGTCGCCGAGCAGGCCCTCGAAACGCTCCGAAAAGCCCACGACAATGGGGTCGGGGTACTGGATCATGTTAGCCCTCCATCAGCGTGGCGTAGGCGCGGGCAATGCACTTGGCGTCCATCTTTCCGCCGTCGGCGGCGGCGATGCGCTGCGCGCCGACGAGGGCGTTGGCGAGGCGTCGGGCGGAGCCGTGGGCGCCGTCGCGCAGGGTGGCCAGGGCGGCGCGATCCATGGGAAAGGGGGCGGCGATGCGCTCGGCGTCCTCGTCGGTGATGCCGTTGACGACGCAGCAGTAGGTGATGCGGCTGAGGAACTGCTCCAGGGTGGAGGATTTCCGCGCGCGCAGGCGCACCAGGAAGGCGGGGGTGGCGACGAAGACCATGCCGCAGCGGGCGATGTCGTGGATCATGCGGAGGACCTGCAGGAGGTCCTCGGCGGCGTAGTCAATCTCGTCAATGATGACGAGGCGTCCGGTGTCGCGCAAGGCGGCGCCGACGGCCTCGATGGCCTCATGCTGTGAGACGCAGGGGCCGAGTTCGACGTTGAGGGCGTCGGCCAAGGCGCGCAGGATGGGGCGGCCCGCGCCGTGGAGGCCCTTGCGCCCGGCGGGGCGCATGGTGATGAGGACCGTCTCCGGCTCGGCGAGGCAATAGCAGCCGACGGCCATCGTCTTGCCCGCGCCGGGGCGGCCCATGATGACGGCCATGACCCCCTCGTCGTGGGCGTTTCGGAGCGTTTCGAGGGCCTGCTCGGCGACGGAGGTGAGGGCGAAGGGGGGGCGCTGGGGGACGCGCTTGCGGCGCTCCTCCTGATCCAGGGCGCGCTGCATCCGCTCGGCAATGCGGGCGACGTCGCCGGCGTACTTGCCGGAGGCGACCTGGCTGAGGGTGCTGGCGCTGACGCCGAGCTTGCGGGCGGCGGCGGCCTGCGTCCAGCCGCGCACGCGGGCGACGGCCAGGTATTGC